>OBJO01001181.1_pt1 | contig 9631 bp, 7 predicted proteins | sample 1481741 | NCBI WGS metagenome assembly OBJO01 (sample SAMN06140803, study PRJEB22556) | human gut metagenome | host: Homo sapiens | place: China: Beijing | collected 2014 | reverse complement strand
GATGAGGTATAATCTCGATGAGTCACCGGAATCCCCGCATAAGCCGGAAGATATGCCTGCGGCTGTGATAGAGCGGGGAACGACTGCGAGACAAAGGCAGGTGTGTGCGACTGTAAAAACATTAAAGCAGCAGGCAGATGAGGCGAAGATCAAAGCGCCTGCGATTATCGTAGTAGGAAAAGTGTGTTCTTTGTCAGAAGAGTTTCACTGGATAAAAGACAGGATTTTGGGAGGAAAGCAATTTTTGGTGACAAGACCGAGGCAGAATAGTTCCGCTCTGGCAAAACGCCTGCGAAATCTCGGGGCACAGGTGATCGAGATGCCGTCTATTCATACAGTAGCGATCGATCCGAATGAGAGGCTGAAAAAGGCATTAGGGGAAATTCAACATTCCGAAAAAGAGGAATGGTTTGTTTTTACAAGTCCTATAGGAGTACATGTATTTTTTGAACAATTAGAAAAAGAAGCATGGGATATGAGAAGGCTGCTCGCAGGAAAAGCACAGATAAAAATCGCGGCCATCGGTTCTGCGACGGCGGCTGCATTAAAAGAACACGGACTGTTTGCAGATATCGTGCCGAAGATTTATAATGCAGGAGAGTTGGGAAAAACACTTGCAGAAAATATTTCAGAGTATAGTGCGGTTACGATCTTTCGGGCAGAGGAAGGATCTTTAGAACTGCTTCCGCCTCTTATGGAAACAGGCGTCCCGGTAAACGATATTGCATTATATCGGACCGAATATGAAGTCTCCTCTTTACTTAGGCACAAGATAGAAAAGATGTTCCAAAAAGAGGAGATCGATGCAGTTACTTTTACAAGCGCCTCAACGGTAAAAGGGTTTGTCAAAGCAATAAAAAACGTAGAACTTCAAAATGTGTCTGCCGTTTGTATCGGAGAACAAACAGCGGCCGAAGCAAGGAAATACGGAATGAAGATTCAAGTCGCAAAACGGGCGGATATGGATGCAATGACAGAGAAGATTGTGGAATGTTTCGGAAATGTGAATTTTTAAAAATTTAAAATGACGAGCAGGTTATCCGGTTTGAAAATTATGGAAAGAAAGAATAATTATGTCGTTTTTAAACAGTAGAAAAGTATCATGGATTATTTTTGGAATCACTCTTTTGACTGCAGTAGTAAGTTTATTTTTTCTGCCGGATATTATACCGGTTCATTTTGGCATATTAGGAACGCCGGATGGATGGGATTATAAAATGGGAATTTTGTTATTTCCGATTTTGCAATTTTTCCTTTTGTTTTTGACAGGCAGGAAAAAAGTAAAAGATTTTATGTTTCGTTTTGCTCGGACTCCGCTGAATAGCATTCAGTATAATTGGGCGGTAGATGGTCTGTTATTGTTTATTTTCTTTGTAGAAATTTGGATTATCACAGAAGCATTTCGGTATAGATAGAATTCGGAAGGAAGAATAATGGGAAAAAATAAAGAAAAAACAAATGTAATGAGGATTTTAGATCAGAAGAAGATTGCATATGAAAGCTATAGTTATGTTGATACGGGAGCGGTAAGCGGAATTGAAGTAGCGGAAGTTTTGGGTGAAAATCCTGATATGGTGTTTAAAACTCTTGTGACGGTCGGAAAATCAAAAACGAATTATGTCTTTGTCATTCCGGTTAACTGTGAACTGGATCTAAAGAAAGCAGCACATGCCGTAAAAGAAAAAAGTGTTGAAATGCTAAAATCAAAAGAACTGCTTCCCCTTACCGGATATGTTCACGGCGGATGTTCTCCGATTGGAATGAAAAAACAGTTTACGACAGTGATACATAAAACGGCAAAAAACTTTGAAACGATGATTTTCAGCGGCGGCAAGATCGGATATCAGGTAGAACTTAGTCTGGAAGATCTTCTGAAAGTCATTCCGGCAAAGCTGGAGGATGTGACGGAATAAAACGGCAGAGCAAAGAAAAAAACAGGGTCTGAACAAGGAGGTGAAAGGGCAATGATGCGTTACACATGGAAAAGAATATTGACTGGGATAGTATCATTGTTCCTTCTTGCCACGGTCACTTTTTTTCTCGTAAGGCTGATACCGGGAAGTCCGTTTCAAAGAGGCGGCGTTTCGGAGCAGGTTGTGGAAGCTGTGGAAGAAGAATATGGGTTGAACGATCCGCTGATCGAGCAGTATCTGTCATATATGGGAAATCTTTTAAAAGGAGATCTGGGGATTTCTTATCAGGATCCGGGTACATCGGTGGAAGAGATTATCGGACGGGCAGCTCCGCTTACGGTGTCGCTCGGACTTTCGGCATTGATCGTATCAGTGATCGTCGGTACGGGATGCGGGGTGTTCTATGCCGCGTCGGAAAAAAGGGCAGTGAAAAAGGTAATCGGATCATTAGGAATGCTGGCGGCGGGCATTCCCGGTTTTGCCGCTGCGATTCTTCTGTTAATGGTATTCAGTGTAAAATTAAAATGGTTTCCTTCGTCGGGTTTATTTTCTTTTTCACATTATATTTTACCGGTTACGGCATTGTCGCTTTATCCGACGGCTGTGATCACCCGAATGACAAGACATGCATTGGATGAGGAGATGGCAAAAGATTACGTTCTTTTTGCCAGGGCAAAAGGATTGAAAAAGAGCAGGATCATTTTTACTCATGCGTTAAAAAACGCATGGTTTCCGGTATTGAATTATATCGGTCCGGCATCGGCGTTTCTGCTTACGGGAAGTTTTGCCATAGAGAGCGTGTTTACGATTCCGGGTCTGGGAAGAGAGTTTGTCATGTCGATTGCAAACAGAGATTATACTCTTATTCTCGGATTGACTGTATTTATGGGAACAGTTGTTATTCTTCTTAATTTGCTCACAGATCTGCTTGGGGCATGGCTTGATCCAAGTGTCAGAAGAGCTTACAGAAAGAAATAAGAAAAAACTTGTGTCAGGAACCGGCGGGAGGTGTGACAAAAATATGCGGAAAGAAAACAGAATAAGCAGTAAAAAAAGAAAGGGATATAGGGATGAAAAAGCGGCGCTTATCATCCTTTTGATCTGGATCTTTCTGGCAGTATGCGTACCTTTATTCGGGCCTTATTCTCCGACGGAACAAAATGCGGAAATACGGAACCAGCCAATGTCGTTGATTCATTTTTTCGGTACAGACGAGTTTGGAAGAGATAATTTTACACGGGTTTGGTATGGAGCAGGCATTAGTCTTGTGATCGGCGTGGGAAGTTCTCTGATCAATGGGATGATCGGTATTTTGTACGGTGCTGTAGCGGGGTATCGTGGGAAACGCATCGATATGATTCTGATGAGAGCAGCGGATGTGATTGCCGCGATCCCGTCGATTTTATATGTTATACTGATAACGCTCGTTATGGGACCGGGGATAAAAAGCATGATCTTCGGGATTTGTATTGCCGGCTGGATCGATATGGCGCGTGTCGTACGGGGGGAGATGATCCGTTTAAAAGAAACAGATTTTGCGGCGGCGGCAAAGATAGATGGTATATCGGGCATTCGGATTTTGTTTAGACATCTGCTTCCGAACGCACTGGGGATGATAGTCGTAAACTTCTTGTTTCTGATACCGCAGGCGATTTTTACAGAAGCATTTTTAAGCTTTTTGGGGGTGGGATTATCTGCGCCGACGGCAAGTCTCGGAACATTGATACAGGAAGGACGAGACAGGATGATTCTTTATCCGTGTGAACTTTTGGCGCCTCTTATTACGTTGTGTGTGCTTTTGGTCGTGTTTCATATACTTGCAATGGCGATGGAAAGAAGAGGAGGGCAGACAGATTGAATATGCTGGATGTAAGATCACTTTATGTAACGTATTTGTCTGAGGAAGAACGCGTTGAAGCTGTACGGGGGATAGATTTTTCGGCGGAAGAAGGAAAAGTGACGGGAATCGTAGGCGAATCCGGTTCAGGCAAGAGTACGGCAATGCTGGCTGTGATGGGACTTTTGGATCATAAAGCCGCTGTAGAGGCAGAGAAAGTGTCTCTTTTTGGAAATACTGTCAGAGCAGGAGACAATGCGGCCATTATTTTTCAAGATCCTTTAAAATGTCTGAATCCGACAGTGAAGATCGGCAGACAGATTGCCGAGACTGTGCGGAATAGGAAAAAATGTACATGGCGGGAGGCAAAGAAAAGATCGGAAGAACTATTGGATTCGGTTGGTATCCGCCACCCCAGGTTAAGGATGAAACAATATCCTTTTGAACTTTCCGGAGGAATGAGACAAAGAGTTGTTATTGCGATTGCCCTTGCCTGCGAACCGAATCTGATCGTGGCAGACGAACCTACGACGGCGCTTGACGCGGCGATGCAGGTCAGAGTAATCCGGCTGTTGAAAAAAATAGTAAAAGAAACAAATACAGCTCTTCTTCTTGTAAGTCATAATATGGGGGTGATCGCTGCAGCTTGTGATTACGTTTATGTTATGAAAGACGGAAAAATGATAGAGAACGGATGTGCAGATGATATTTTCTACAATCCACAGACTGAATATACAAAGAAACTTCTGTCTGATGCAACGGCAGAACAGCTTCTTGTAAAAGAAAAAGTGTTTGCTGCTCAGGAAAATCCGCTGTTTACGGTAAGACATTTGAAAAAGCGGTTTCAAAACGAAGAAGGGGTGAACGATGTGTCGTTTGATATTTGTGAGGGTGAAGTGTTTGCTCTTGCAGGAGAAAGCGGCAGTGGAAAAACGACGCTGGCAAAAATACTTACAGGGCTGGAACAGCCTGACAGTGGGGAAGTGTTTTGCAGGGGAGAAAGAGTAGATCGAAAAAACAGAAAAAGAAACAAAAATATGCATGGGAAAGTCAGGATGATATTTCAAGATCCGTATTCATCCCTGAATCCGTGCATGACGATAAACGAAATGTTGACGGAAACGCTTCGGGCGAAAGAAAAACAAATAAAGTTTGATCAAAAGGAAAGGAAAAAAGACTGGCAAAGACAGATAGAACAGATGCTTACGCGCGTAGGATTGAGTAGTTTAGACGGGAAACGGTATCCAAGAGAACTTTCAGGCGGGCAGCGTCAGAAAGCGGCAATCGCCAGGGCGCTCCTTTTAGAGCCGGAACTTCTCATTTGTGATGAAGCTGTTTCTTCATTAGATGCAGCGACAAGAACGCAGATATTGGATCTGCTGCTGCGAGTAGTAAAAGAAAAAAAGATCGCCTGTTTGTTTATTTCGCATGACATGGCGCTGATTCGCCGGATCAGTCACAGGACAGGCGTTCTCTACAAAGGAACACTGGCGGAATGCGCAAAAACCCGGGATTTATGCAGGGATCCGTGGCATCCGTATACGAAAGCACTTCTCGATTCGGTAATGCCGCCTGATCCGTTGAAGGCAAGAAAACAAAAAGTACCTGCAGTGCATGAAGGAAAATCAGAAGGAGGCTGTCCGTATTTCGGATCTTGCGGATATAAGATGGAAATGTGCAAAGACGCAGCCCCTGAAATGTATGATTTTGAAGGCAGAGCAGTTTCCTGTCACCTTTATTCCAAACAACAACGCGCCGGAAGAAATCCGAATTATAAGATGACATCTCAGATATAAAAAAGCAAAATTACGAAAACTACAGATATAGAAACGGACATCGGTATAGATGAATTGTTGCACAAAGAATCGGGAATCATGAAAATAGGAGATAAATAAAAGTGAGATACAGAAAAAATATAAAAGGCGGGGAAAAAAAGATTATAGATCAGAAGGCCATCCTGAAAACAGTGTCGAGAGGAACAGCTTTGTTTTTGGCGGCGGTATTGTTTGCGGGAAGTATCCTGACAGGGTGTGCAAGTACAGAAAAATCGTCAAAAAGCAGGAAAAACAACAGCAGTGCCGATCATGAGATTACAGTTGCGATCAACAGTGAAACCGGATCGTTAGATCCGGCAGGATCAATCGCTTTGACGTATCTTGCATATTCGGTAAGCGCTTTAGACGAACTGCTGACCTTTGATGAAAACGGAGAAATCGAGTACCGTGCGGCACAGTCTTACGAAGTAAATGAAGATTTTACAACGTGGACGTTTCATTTGCGAAAAGATGCGCTTTGGTCTGACGGAGGAGAAGTGACATCGGCAGATTTTAAGAATACGATCGTAAGAGCGTTAGACCCTGAATCGGGAAGCGGATATGCAGTTTATCTTTTTCCGATTTTAAATGCAGAAAAAATTTATAATAAAGAGGCGGATATAGAGACGCTGGGAGTTGAGCTTCCCGATGATAAGACGATTGTTTTTCATCTTGAAAAGCCGTGCGTATATTTTCTTGATCTTCTCCGGCTCCCGGTATATACGCCTTCCTGCTCGAAATATGCGGATGCTGCTAACCGTGGCTGGGAGAAAGATCCGAAGACGAGTTTATCAAACGGTCCTTTTTATTTGGCTGAATATGTACCGAATCAGTATTTTACGCTGAAAAAAAATGAATATTACTGGGGAAAGGACAATATCAGCTTAGAGAAGATCACCTATCGTTTTTTTGATGACACACAGTCTATGGCAGCGGCTTATGAAACGGGAGAAGTTGATGTGGCAACAGCGCTTCCTTCTTCGGTCATGGAATTATATGACGGAAAAGAAGATCTGTTTGTGACAGATCAGATTGCGACACGATATATTTATTTTAATCTGAATGTGAAGCCGTTTGACGATGTCCGTGTGAGGGAGGCGTTTAATCTTGCGGTTGACAGAGAAGAGTTGTGCAAGATTGTCGGAGAAGACACAGAGCCGACGTATAATCTGGTGGCAAAATATATGAAAGACAAAAATACGGGGAAATATTTTACGGAGGAGGCAGAACAGCCTTTTGAAGAAAATATAGAACGGGCACAGAAACTTTTGGCAGAAGCCGGATATCCCGAAGGAAAAGGATTTCCTGAACTGACATATAGCTATCCGTCTTTGGAACTTGACTCGGACACGGCGCAGGTTATCCGGGAACAGTTGAAGAAAAACCTCAATATAGAGATCAAGTTAAACGCTCAAGAATTACAGACAAATTACAGTATGCGTCATGCCGGTAATTTTGATCTGTGCCGGATGAACTGGACGGCGGACTTTTCTGATCCATACACATATCTTTCGATGCTTCTGTCGGATAGTACGTATAATTGCAGTGGGATCAAAAATGAACAGTATGATGAACTTGTCCGAAGATCGGATTCCGAAACAGATCCTGTAAAACGGTCTGCGCTGATGCATGAAGCGGAACAACTGGCAGTCGGAGAACAGTTTTATATACTTCCGCTTTACGCGATGAAGAGCGTTAATCTTGTGAACCCGAAGATCGAAGGAATTCGTCAGATTCCGGCGAGCGGCGCTTTGGAATATCGATATGCGAAAATCAGGACCGGTCATTCGGAGAAATAACCGGTCTGCACGCTGCAAAATATTTTCTGCTCACTGACAGAGGGAACATCCCGTAGAAGTAGCTGCACAGCCGCCGAGAGCGGTTTCGCGGTATTCGGCAGGAAGTCTCTTTCCTGCGGTATACATAGCGTCTAACATTTCGTCAAAGGGGATGAGTTGCCGGACTCCGCTTAAAACAATTTCGGCTGCGGTTAATGCGTTGGCGACACCCGATGCATTGCGCATCTGACAGGGGCATTCCACAAGACCGCCGACAGGGTCGCATACAAGTCCGAGCATATTCATCAGTACGGTGGACGCGGCGTCAAGGCATTGCCGCGCAGTACCCTGCATCAGTTCGACTGCGGCAGAAGCGGCCATTGCCGAGGCGACTCCGACCTCTGCCTGACAGCCGCCCACAGCGCCGGCAACAGTAGCGTTGCGCATGGCAAGACAGCCGACGGCCCCTGCATTAAAAAGGACACGGATAATATCGTTGTCAGAGAAATCATATGTCTCCTGAAGCGCAAGAAGCAGTCCGGGAACGATTCCCGCAGACCCGGCTGTAGGCGCGGCAACGATCAGTCCCATAGAGGCGCTTGTCTCGAGGATTGACATGGAGTAAGTAATTGCCCGGCTTAATGGGTCTTTACAGATGCTTTTCCCGGAACTGAGATGTTCACTTAGAAGTTTTGCTTCGCCTCCGATGAGTCCGCCTATGGAATGTTTTGGATTTTCAACAGAGGAATGGGCAGATTCTTTCATGATCTGCCATGTTTTTCCCATCTGGTTTATAATGTCCTTTCGTGTTCTTTCCGTAAAAGTTTCTTCCCGTATCAGCATGATCTCTGAAATAGGACATTCGTTTGTTTCACATAATCCGATCAGCTGCTGTCCGCTTTTAAAATCCATTAAAATTCTCCTTTCTCATTCGGAAGTACGAGCATGACGTCATGTACATAAGGATTTTCTTGAGAGGTCTTCCGCAGACGACTTCAGTCACTTCATCTGCCATCTTCGCAAGCTCTTTGTTGATCTCTCCCATAATATACTTATACTTTCTCATCTCTTCCGAATCTTTTGCCGATTCCGAAAAGATTTCATTTGTCACAACAACAAGATGACAACTTTTCTTTTTCAACATTGCCATGGCTTGCGCAACAACCCGGACAGCCTCGTCTTTCGCCCCTTCTTCCATATATAATTCGTTCGCAGCCAAATTAGAGACGCACTCTAAAAGAACACATCCAAGCGCCTCCCCGGACGCTTCAAACTGATGGATCTTTTCCGTAATGTTTGTATACCATTCAAGAGTCCGAAACCCTTTTCCTTCTCTTCGTCTCCTGTGGTCGGCTATTTTCTCTTCTGTTTCCGTTCCATACGGATACATCGTCGCTATATAATACAGCTTTTGTTCCTTCTTTCCTGTCTTACGGTATTCTTCATACAATGCGCAGATCCTGTCTTCTGCATACGCGGATTTCCCGCTTCCGCTTCCTCCTGTTACTAACTCCATCATATTTTTAAAACCTTTCTTTTTTCTTTCCCGATAGCTTTTCTATACACAATAAACGCATCTTTTCTTCTCTGAACCCACATTCTTATTTGAAAACATGATATACTACCTCTATATGAGTGTCAACAAAAAGAACAGGAGGAACTTTTATGTCATTTATCAGTGTATTCGATGTACTCGGTCCGAACATGATCGGTCCGTCCAGTTCGCACACGGCCGGCGCTGCGGCAATCGCCCTTCTTGCAGGAAAGATGCCGAACGCCGCCATTAAAAAAGCTGATTTTATTCTTTACGGGTCTTTTGCCCGCACATATAAAGGCCACGGAACAGACCGCGCCCTGCTCGGAGGGATCATGGGATTTTCAACCGACGACAGACGGATTCCGGATTCATTTTCTATCGCCGATGAGCGCGGACTTCAGTATTCGTTTACGGCAAATACAACAGAAACCGAAATTCACCCTAACACAGTAGACATCCATATGACTGACGAAAACGGACAAAAACTCATCGTTCGAGGAGAATCGGTCGGAGGAGGAAAAATCCGAATCGCAAGAATCAACGAAGTGGAAGTTGATTTTACCGGAGAATACAGCACTCTTATCGTCGTTCAACAGGACAAACCCGGAGTGATCGCACACATCACAAACTGCTTAAGCGAAATGAACGTCAATATAGCTTATATGAAGCTTTACCGGGAAGAAAAAGGGTGTACGGCGTACAGCATCGTCGAATCTGACGGAATCGTTCCTCAGACAGTAGCCGGACGAATC
>OBJO01001174.1_pt1 | contig 9665 bp, 8 predicted proteins | sample 1481741 | NCBI WGS metagenome assembly OBJO01 (sample SAMN06140803, study PRJEB22556) | human gut metagenome | host: Homo sapiens | place: China: Beijing | collected 2014 | reverse complement strand
ATGACCGGCCTCGTCATGAACTACCTTGAGAACGAGATCGGTGGCCTGGAGAACAGGCAGAGGGTGCCTACACCCACGATGATGAACTACACGACCCTGCTGAACGCCGACAGCATGTACAACACCCCGCCGTGCTGGTGCATCTACATGACCGGCCTCGTCATGAACTACCTTGAGAACGAGATCGGTGGCCTGGAGAACATGCAGAAGCGCAACGCCGCCAAGGCCAAGGTGCTGTACGATTACCTCGACGGGCAGGACTTCTACAAGAATCCCGTTGAGAAAAAGTACCGCAGCATGATGAATGTGACCTTCACCAGCCCCGACGCCGACACAGACAAGGCGTTCTGTGCCGCGGCCACCGAGGCAGGCTTCGTCAACCTGAAGGGTCACCGTCTGGTGGGCGGTATGCGTGCGTCCATCTACAACGCCATGCCTGCCGAGGGCATCGACAAGCTGGTCGACTTTATGGAGAAGTTCCGCAGGGAGCATTGAGCTGCTGCACAGTAGGGGTCGGGTGTGTCCGGCCCGCGGCACTGTGGCAGCCACCCGTGAGAGGGTCACTGCGTAAGGCTGAGGGCCGGGCATGCCCGGCCCCTACGGCGCAAAATAAGGGGAACAGGGAGTAACGATATATGTATACCATCAAAACATTGAACGCCATTTCGCCGGTGGGTCTGGCCAAGCTGCCCGCCAACCAGTTTGAGATCGACAACGAGGCCGCTGCACCGCAGGGCATTCTGGTGCGCAGCGCCGATATGCACGATACCCCGCTGCCCGACAGCCTGCTGGCCATCGCCCGTGCAGGTGCCGGTACGAACAACATTCCCGTGGAGGACTACACGAACAAGGGCATCGTCGTGTTCAACACGCCGGGCGCCAACGCCAACGCCGTGGCCGAGCTCGTCGTCGGTGCGCTGGTCGCGGGCAGCCGCAATCTGGTGGACGCCGTGAACTGGGCGCAGACCCTCAAGGGCCGCGACACGATTGCCAAGGACGTGGAGAAGGGCAAAAAGGCCTTCGTCGGTCCCGAGCTGCGCGGTAAGACGCTGGGCGTCATCGGGTTGGGTGCCATCGGTGCGCGCGTGGCCAACGCCGCTGTCGCGCTGGGCATGGAGGTTTTGGGCTATGACCCGTATATTTCCATCGATGCTGCGTGGAGTCTGTCCCGCAGTGTGCAGCACTGTGTCACGCTGGGCGATATGCTGCCCCGCTGCGACTACCTGACCATCCATGTCCCCTACCTGCCTACGACCCGCCACACCATCAACGCCCAGACGCTGGCGATGTGCAAGGACGGCGTGCGCGTGCTGAACTTTGCCCGCGGTGAGCTGGTGGACAACGCCGCACTGCTCGACGCACTGAACAGCGGCAAGGTCGCGCAGTATTTCTGCGACTTCCCCACCGAGGAGCTGCTGGGCGTCAAGGGCGTCTGCTGCACGCCGCATCTGGGTGCCAGCACGCCGGAAAGCGAGACGAACTGCGCCGTGATGGCCGCCGCCGAGCTGAGCGACTACCTGAAAAACGGCAACATCACCCACAGCGTCAACCTGCCGGATGTCAGCCAGCCGCGTGTGGGAGGCCGCCGCATCTGCATCATCCACAAGAACGCTCCGGGCGCGATCTCGGCCATCACGAGCATTTTGACCGAAGCACACCTGAACATTGAAAACATGGTGAACAAGGGCAAAAAGGATGTCGCCTATACCCTGCTGGACGTGACGGGCAATGTCACCGATGACCTCGCCGTCAAGCTGGGTGCGATTGAACCCGCCATCCGCGTGCGCGTGCTGTAAAAGCATCAACTTTGCGAAATCTCCCCTGCTGAACCAATCAGCAGGGGCTTTTTTGTGGATGATAACCATGAAATAGAATGAATCGCTCGCGGAGACGCGGGCGTTTTTTGTTCTCTTTGCCCAAAAACCAAACAAAACGGAACAATCGCCCGAATACGGCTTTTTTTGCGGTGGGTTTTATGGTAGAATCAATGAGAACTCAAAAAATGAAGAGGGAGGCCGCAGCATGACCAACGCGCCGAAAACCGTATTAGCCATCCATGACCTGCCGGGCTTTGGCCGGGCGGCGCTGTCGGTCATCGTGCCGGTGCTCTCGACGCTGGGCGTGCAGACCGTGGCACTGCCTACGGCGGTGCTGTCCACCCACACGGGGGGCTTAGGCACCCCGGCTAAGCTGGCCAACCCCGGCTACGGTCCCGCGGCACTGGAACATTATCATCGGCTGGGCGTGAAATTTGACTGCATCTACTCGGGCTATCTGGCGGACGCCGCGCAGGCAAAGCTCGTCGAGCAGGCGTTTGAGCTGTGGCCCCGCGCGTTCAAGGTCGTGGACCCGGTGCTGGGTGACGGAGGGCGGCTGTACAGCGGCCTGGGGGCCGACATGGTGCCCGCTATGTATAGTCTGTGCAGCAAGGCGGATCTGATCGTCCCCAATGTGACCGAGGCCGCGCTGCTGCTGGGCGACCCGCTGCCCGGTGTGGGCAGTGCCGAGCAGGCCGCCGCACAGGCGGCCCGGCTGACCCGCGTAGCGCCGCAGGTCGTTGTGACCGGCGTGACGGGCATCGGCGGCGGACGCTACATAGGCTGTGTGGGCGCGGCCCGCGGCGGCGAGGGCTATGCCGTAAAAACGCCGCTGCAGCCGCGGATGTTCCACGGCACGGGCGATATTTTTGCCGCCGTGCTCGTCGGGCGCATTTTGCGGGGCAACGTCCCCCAGGCTGCCGTACAGGCAGCTGCCGCCTTCGTAGCCGAGTGCATCAGGCAGACGCCCGAGGGAGCCGACGAGCGGCTGGGTGTCTGGTTGGAGAACGCCCTGCCGAAACTGCGGCAGGAGTAAGACCATGAGACTGCCGCGAGACAAGGATGTCCTTGAAAATGCCCGAGCGCTGCGAAAAAGCATGACGCGGGAGGAACGCCATCTGTGGTATGATTTTCTGCGCGGATATTCGCCGCGCTTTGTACGGCAGAAGGTTGTAGGACGTTATATTCTGGATTTTTATTGCGATGCGGCAGGTCTGGCGATAGAGCTGGACGGCAGCCAGCATTATGAAGCGGCGGGACAACTGCACGATGCACAGCGCACGGAATATCTGGAGGGCTTCGGAATCAGAGTGCTGCGGTTTTCCAATCTGGATGTGATGCAGCATTTTGAGGGCGTATGCCGTGTGATTGATAACGCCGTGAAAAGCCTCCCCTAGAGGGGAGGTGGCCGAAGGCCGGAGGGGTGGCCGGGAGCCGACCCATGAACGGCGTGCCGCCCGGCCCCTCACCCGGCGCTGCGGCGCCGCCCCTCCCCCAAGGGAGGGCTAAAGTTATAGAACGAGGACTTGTAAATTTATGCCAACCTTAAACATTGTACTGGTCGAGCCGCAGATCCCGCAGAACTCCGGCAATATCGCGCGGACCTGCGCGGTGACGGGAGCGCGGCTGCATATAGTCGGCCCGATGGGCTTTACCATCGACGACAAAAAATTAAAGCGCGCCGGGCTTGACTATTGGCACCAGCTTGATATAACATATTATCAAGATCAGGCGGACTTTTTTGCCAAAAACAGTGGTCCGTTTTTCTACTTCACGTCCAAGGGCCCGCGCCGCCATGTGGATGTGACCTACCCCGACGGCGCGTATCTCGTCTTTGGGCGCGAGGATGCCGGCCTGCCCGAGGAGCTGCTGGCCGCGCATGAGGCCGACTGCGTGCGTATGCCGATGCGCAGGGGCGAGCGCTGCCTGAACCTGTCCAACGCGGTGGCAGTGGGCGTGTACGAAGCATTGCGTCAATGGGATTTTGCCGGTTTGGAGACTCACGGGCAGTTGACCCGATACGAATGGAGTGAGGATGTAAAATGAGCAAGATAGGTTTTCTGACAGATTCCTGTTCCGACATTCCGCAGGAGCTTGCGGATAAGTACGGCATCGAGGTCGTGGGCTTCCCCATCAACCTTGACGGTGTGGAGTACATGGAGCGCAAGGACTTTACCAACGACCAGTTTTACCAGATGATGCGCGACGCCCAGGGCGTGCCCACCACCGCCGCCATCACCCAGCTGCAGTTCTGCGATATTTACGCCCGCTATGCGGACGAGGGCTACACCGATCTGGTGTACCTGAGCATCAACGCGGGCGGCTCCAGCACCTACAACAACGCCGTCAAGGCCATGGAGCTGTTGGAGGAGGAGCGCCCCGGCTACACGATGAAGATTCAGGTCATCGACAGCCACACCTACTCGATGCCCTACGGCTGGTATTTCTGTGAGTGCGCCCGCAAGGTGCGCAACGGCGGTGAGCTGGCCTCCTGCGTGGCCGAGCTGAAGCAGAAGCTGGACTGCGTTGAGATCTGTCTGGCCGCCTACAGCCTGAAGCAGATGAAGAAGTCGGGCCGCGTCAGCGCCGCCGCCGCTGTGGTCGGCGACCTGCTGGGCATCCGCCCCATCATCAGCCTGAATGCGGGCGTCTCCAAGGTCGAGAGCAAGGTCCGCGGCGACGCCGCCGTGCCCGCCGCCATGATCAAATGGGTGGAGAGCCGCGTCGATTCGATGAAGGACACGCCCTACATGGTGGCCTACACGTCCAGCACCGCCAAGCGTGACGAGCTGGTCAAGCTTTGCAAAAAGGCGTTTGGCCATGCACCGCTAATCGTGTTCCAGCTCGGCGGCGTTGTCAGCGCCAACACCGGCCCCGACGGCATCGCCATCGTCTACGAGGGCAAGCCCCGCAATCTCGAGGCTTATGCGCCGGAGCTGCCGTAATATTTTTCGGCAGCATAGGTAAGGTCTTGCACTTTGCCTGACAATGTAGTATAATACAGACAGTTCTTATACCATACCAAGAACTATTATGGTTGCTATGATAAGGTCATAGGACCGTAAAGCTCTGACGCCCTGCTGTTTGGCAGGGCGTCATCTTTTTTGCCTAAATTTCGTTTAAATTGTCAGTTGCCAAATAATGCCATAGTGCGCTATGATAGTAGAAAAGTGAAAGGATGTGCAAAAAAATGAAGCATCCCTATGGAATTGGTCTGGATATTGGCATTGCGTCCGTCGGCTGGGCGGTGGTGGCACTGAATGAAAACGCGGAGCCCTATGGTCTGATCCGATGTGGCTCACGCATATTTGATAAGGCCGAACAGCCCAAAACAGGCGACAGCCTTGCTGCCCCGCGCCGTGAGGCCCGCAGCGCCCGCCGCAGGCTGCGCCGCCGCAGCCTGCGCAAGGCGGATCTGTACGAGCTGATGGAGAAAAACGGTCTGCCCGGTAAGGCGGAAATAGAGCAGGCTGTGCAAGCGGGACATCTGCCGGATGTCTATGCGCTGCGTGTTCAGGCGTTGGATGGCCCGGTGACAGCACTGGATTTTGCCCGTATACTGCTGCACCTGATGCAGCGCAGGGGCTTTCGCAGTAACCGCAAGGCAGACGATGCACAAAAAGACGGTAAGCTGCTGCAGGCAATTGACGCGAACACCCGACGTATGGAGGCAAACCGGTACCGTACTGTCGGTGAGATGATGTACCGCGACCCTGTGTTTGCAGAGCACAAGCGCAACAAAGCGGAAAATTTTCTTTCCACCGTCAAGCGCGACCAAATCATAGACGAGGCCAGACTGGTTTTTGCAGCACAGCGTCAATACGGTGCGACATGGGCTTCGCCGGAGATGGAGGCAGAGTACCTTTGTATTCTGACACGCCAGCGCTCCTTTGCGGAAGGTCCGGGCAAAGGCAGCCCGTATAGCGGCAGCAACAGGGTCGGCACCTGCACGCTGGAGGGAAAGAGCGAGCAGCGGGCAGCCAAGGCGGCCTTCTCGTTTGAATATTTTACGCTGCTGCAAAAAATCAATCATATCCGCATTGCGGAAAACGGAACCAGCCGCACGCTGACACCGGCAGAACGACAGGTACTGCTTTCTGTGTGCTGCCAGACGGACAAGCTGGATTTTGCCCGGATCCGCAAGGCGTTGGCACTGCCGGAAGAAGCACGGTTCAACATGGTGCGGTATCGCGGGGAGCAGACGGCAGAAGCCTGCGAAAAGAAAGAAAAAATAACGGCACTCCCCTGCTACCACAAGATGCGTAAGGCGCTGAATACCCTGCGGAAGGATCATATCCGCAATATCAGCCGCGAGCAGCTGGATGCCGCCGGAGCTGCGCTGACGAACCCGGAAAACGAGGATAAGCTGCGGGAGGCATTGAAACAGGCGGAGTTTGAACCGCTGGAAATAGAAGCACTGCTGACGCTGCCCAGCTTTGCGGGATATGGACACATTTCGGTCAAGGCGTGCCGCAAGCTGATCCCCTATCTGGAACAGGGCATGAACTATAACGATGCCTGCCAGGCAGCCGGATATGATTTTCAGGGAAGTCAAAACGGCGAAAAGGCGCAGTTCCTGCCGGCCTCAACGGAGGAAATGGAGGATATTACAAGCCCGGTGGTGCGCCGTGCAGTGGCACAGACGATCAAGGTCGTCAATGCGATCATCCGCGAGCAGGGCGAAAGTCCGGTCAGTATCCATCTGGAGCTGGCAAGAGAGATGAATAAGAACTTCCAGCAGCGCAGCGAGTTGGACAAGGCGATGCGGGATAACAGTGCGGAAAATGAACGCCTGATGAAAGAGCTGAATGAGCTTTTTCCGGGACGCACCGTTACCGGGCAGGACCTTGTAAAATATCGTCTGTGGAAAGAGCAGGACGGGCGCTGTGCGTATTCGATACAGCCGTTGGAACTGGACAAGGTTATTACAGTCTCCGGCTATGCCGAGGTAGACCACATTGTCCCCTATAGCATAAGCTTTGATGACCGCCGCACAAATAAGGTGCTGGTGCTGGCATCGGAGAACCGTCAGAAGGGAAACCGTCTGCCGCTGCAATACCTGCAGGGAAAACGACGGGACGACTTTATTGTGTACACCAAAGCGAACGTAAAGAATTTCCGCAAGCGCCAGAACCTATTGAAGGAAAGGCTGAGCGAGGAGGACGGCAAGGGCTATATCCAGCGCAACCTGCAGGATACGCAGTATATTGCGGCTTTTATGCTGAACTATATCCGCAATCATCTTGCGTTTGCAGACTGTTCCGGGGCAGGCAAACGGCGGGTCGTTGCGGTAAATGGTGCCGTTACGGCGTTTTTGCGCAAGCGCTGGGGCCTTGGCAAGGTGCGTGCCGACGGCGATCTGCACCATGCAGTGGACGCGGCGGTCATTGCCTGTACGACACAGGGGATGATAAAGCGGGTATCTGACTTTTGCAAGCGTGCAGAGACGACGGCGGTGCGTAATGAGCACTTCCCTGAACCTTGGCCGCGCTTCCGTGATGAGCTGACGCAGCGATTGTCGGCCTGCCCGCAGGAAGACCTGATGAAGATTAACCCGGTCTATTATGCGACGGTAGATATTTCGTCTATTCAGCCTGTGTTTGTATCGCGGATGCCGCGCCATAAGGTGACAGGTGCGGCACACGAAGAGACGATTCGAAGCCAAGTGGACGAAAAATATACAGCAGTGCGAAAATCAATTACAGAATTGTCACTGGATAAGGATGGAAAAATCAAAGACTATTTTAAACCAAGGAGCGATACGCTTTTGTACGAAGCACTGAAGAAGCGTCTGACAGAATTTGGCGGAAACGCAAAGAAAGCCTTTGCGGAACCGTTTTATAAGCCACGTGCGGACGGAACCCCCGGCGCACAGGTGCGCAAAGTGAAGGTTGTCGCAAAAATGAGCAACACAATTCCTGTCCGCTGCGGCGGAGGCGTTGCAAAAGGCGGCGACATGATCCGTATAGATGTGTATTATGTCCCCGGTGATGGTTATTATTGGGTGCCGATTTATGTGGCGGATACGGTGAAAGAAACCTTACCGAATAAGGCGGTTGTGCGAGACAAAACAATGGAAGAGTGGAAAGAAATGAAAGAAGATGACTTCCTGTTCTCACTTTATAGCAATGACCTTATTTTAGTGGAAAGAGATAAACCAATCTGCTTTTCACTTATGCATGAAGATAGCACACTTCCGAAAAAGTATGAGACGAAGAAGGAACTGGTTTATTACAAAGGCGGAGATATATCAAACGGAGGAATTAGGATAGAAACCCATGAAGGGGCATACTTCCTTAAAAGTTTGACGTTTGGCATAGTACAAAAAGTTCAGAAATATCAGGTCGATGTCCTTGGCAATTATACCCCTGTGAAAAAAGAAAAACGGCAAACCTTCCCTGCCCAACGGAGGTGAATTATGTCCTACCGCTGTCTGATGATCGTGAACCCTGCGCGCATCCGCTGCAAAAATGAGCAGCTGTTGATTGAAACGGAAGAAGTTCACTCTGTGCCCATCGAGGACATCAGTGCCATTGTACTGGAAAGCCGCCAAAGCACGATCACAACAGCGGCTATGGCGGCGTTGGCACAAAACGGTGTGGTGACTTTCTGGTGCGATGAAACACATCTGCCGTGCGGCATCTCGCTGCCGTTTGCAGAGCACAGCCGTCAGCTGGGAGTACTGCGCTGGCAGATGGGATTGACCCTGCCGGCAAAAAAACGGATGTGGCAGCAGGTCGTGACAGCAAAAATTCAAAACCAGGCGGAGTGCCTTGCACTTTGCGGCAAAACGCAGGAAGCAGCGTTCCTGTTCGGGCGTGCCAAGGCTGTGACGAGCGGCGACAAAGATAACGTAGAGGCAAGCGCCGCAGCGTACTACTTTCCGGCTTTATTTGGTGAGGGCTACACCCGCCGCAATGAAGATACGCGAAATGCTGCACTGAATTATGCCTACGCGATTTTGCGGGGCTATATGGCGCGCTGCCTGACGGTGTATGGTTTTCAGCCGTGCCTGGGGCTGCACCATGACAGTGAGCTGAACCAGTTTAATCTGGCGGATGACCTGATGGAGCCGTTCCGGCCCGTAGCGGATTTGTACGTGGCAGCAAATGTGGCCGAGGATGCAGCATTGACACCCATACTGAAGGGAAAGCTTGTAAACCTGTTGAATGCGGATATTCTTTCCGGCGGGCAGCACCACAGCGTTGCCTATGCAATGGAACGCCTGGTGCAAGGTCTGCGTGGACAAGCCCTGCTGTTACCCAAATTGCTTGAATACAAGCAGCATAGCTATGAGTAAATTTATGCGGATGATTGTCTTTTTTGACCTGCCTGTGCAGACAAAGACTGAAAGGCGGCATGCGACGGCGTTCCGGAATTTTTTGCTGAAGGACGGATACCACATGCTGCAATTCTCTGTGTACGCGAGGGTGTGCAACGGCAACGACGCCGTGAAGAAACACGAAAGCCGTTTGAGGGCATCCTTGCCGCCAAACGGCTCCATTCGCCTACTTGTCGTTACAGAAAAGCAGTACCAGTCTATTCAGATTCTTCTGGGAAATTATCAGCCGGAAGAAGCCCCTTTTGTATGTGAACAGTTGAGTTTTTTCTAAAACAAAAAGCGCATCGGACCGCAATCCGATGCGCTTTTTGCATAGCCTATTATACCATACCAAGAGCTATTAGGGAACTATGACAGGCCGGGCGGCTGTACGTATTCGAGGGCCATTATACCATACCAAGAGCTATTAGGGAACTATGACGCCTGTCAGTCATTCCGCTGCAGCTGCTGGATTATACCATACCAAGAGCTATTAGGGAACTATGACGTGCGCGGCTTGCCGCGTG
>OBJO01001172.1_pt1 | contig 9671 bp, 7 predicted proteins | sample 1481741 | NCBI WGS metagenome assembly OBJO01 (sample SAMN06140803, study PRJEB22556) | human gut metagenome | host: Homo sapiens | place: China: Beijing | collected 2014 | reverse complement strand
GATACAGCAACAGCATTAACAGAGACTGCAACATTACTTGCTGATACAGCTTCAGCAATCAAGTATACAGCAGAGCCTGTAACAAGAAATGCAGATGGAACAATCAACATGAACGGACTTATGATGCTCACAGCTGAAACAAGAGCAGCATTAGGTGCAGGTGTTGGTGCTGACGCACTTGATAAGGCTCCACAGCTTACAGCAGAGTCAAAGCAGATTCTTATTAATGCATTAGGCGAGGAAGAGTTCAACAGAATCGCAAGCTTATCATTTGCTTCACCAGTTCTTTCAAGAGAAGGTAATGAAGGAACACTTACAAAGGATTCAAGCAATATGGCATTAATGATGATATTACTTATGGCATCTGTAGCAGCTGCAGCTGGTGTAGTAGTATTTGAAAAGAAGAGAAGAATGGCTAGATAATTCTTTGAAAATGCTTGTAATTGAATAAAACATTTTTACTGAGGTTCGTTTATGCGGACCTCAGTTTTTTGATAATTTTATAGTATTAAAATCCCAGAGCGTATATAATATATACAATCTGGGATTTTTATTTATGAGGAAGATACGATTATGAGAAAATGCAATTATTTAAAAGGGATTTTGTTAGGGATCTTTGCGGGCGCGTGGATAAGTTCCACAGCTTTTGCAGAAAATGTGGATATTAAGACTGAATGTGAGAATGAGGGATATCCGTATTGCGAGAGTGGCAGTGCTGCGCTGAAGATGGCAGAGGATTATCTTGATGATGTCTGCTGGGATGATAAGACCGGGATAAATGTGGCATATCCTGGGGAAGATGTGTCGGGTAAGATAGAGATTAAGAGCAATCACGGCATTTCAGACAGATATCAGGACTTCATATATGATGTGCAGGTAAGCAATGACAAGACGACTTTTCAGGGAATGGAGTACAACATTCTTACTGTTAAAAGATGTGCGTATGAAACACATTTTTATGGGATGACAAGACAACAGGCACTGGAAGCAGATGCAGTGGCTGACGAAATTGTGAGAAAATGCGACGCGCAGAGTACATTGGACAAGATAAGCTATGTATATAATTATCTGTGCGATAATGTATCTTATGATACTTCGTATGAAGCTGGAAGCATATATGACGCGCTTGTGGGCGGCAGGACGGTATGCTCCGGATATGCATCTGCATTTCAGGTAATGATGGAAAAGATGGGGATTCCGTGCAGAATTATGGCAGGCAGAGTCAATGGGATGGCGCATGCGTGGAATGCAGTAAATGTGTCAGGAAAATGGTATTATGTCGACACAACATTTGCTAATACGATGGGAATGAGGGCAGAATATCTGCTTTTTGGAAGCAACAGACGCGCGGATGTGTATGGAATTGGCGTTGACAGCGGGGATTATGGAAATGAGGAGATGGTACCGGAGGATGATACAGCTGAGGATGTAGATGATAATGGTGGTGAAGCTGATAAGAGCTGCGGGGGGGATGTGATTATTATTGTGATTGCTGCTGGGGTGCTGGTGGCTGGAGTTGTGGGATTATTGTCAGTGAGAAAAAAACGGGATATGTAGGATATATTTACCGTTCACGACATAAAACCGACGGATTACGACGAAAAAATGACCGATTACGACATGTATATTTACATTTATTATAAATATGTTAGTATTGAATTATAGATGTGCATGTTTATTAATTTCAGAGGAGGATAAGGCACCGGTGATAGTTAAAGTTAATGGAGCGTAATGGGAACGAAGTATATTTTAATTCAGCGATGGATGAGATTGAAGGGGATTTAAGCAGCATAGGTCTTTATGAGTATGTGAGAAAAAATAAAGAATGGGGCGAAAGATTTACAGACTTTCTGCAGAAAAAGAGGTCTTTGCCGTTGCTTTATGATCCATTTTTTAAGAAGATATTCAGTGCGACGGAGCATAGAGACAGGCTGTCGGAACTGGTAAGCTGCCTGATGGGGCAGAATGTGACAGTACTTGAAGTGTTTCCAAATGAGGATTCACAATTCTTAGGTGTGCTTGTTATCATGGATATGGTGGTGAGGATGTCAGATGGAAGTATTGCCAATATCGAAATCCAGAAGATTTCATATGATTTTCCAGCAGAGAGGATTTCGTGCTATTCAGCAGATCTGGTTCTTCGCCAATATAAGACGATAACAGGAAGAAGCGCCGAAACGCTTGGCAATATGGGTAAAGTATCCTACAAGAATATGAGGAAAGTCCACACAATTATTCTATTTGAGAAGAGCAATGCTAATCTCATAAGTGAGCGCGATGGCAGACTCTATTTTCATGTGGGAAAGACCGGATTTAATACAGGGATAAAGATAGAACTTTTGCAGGATTTTGTGCTGATAAGCCTTGACACATTCAAGAAATACAGATATTCTGAGATTAAAGAAGGATGCATAGAAGTGCAGGAGTGTGACTGTGACAGGACACAATATAAGGCTGGGGAACTGACGGAGGATATGATATATAATCGTCTGAAGTATCTGTCATTGTTTGTAGCGGAGACACCAGAGGAGATAGATGAGCTTGTCGGAGTGTTTCCGGAACTTGAGTCTGTGCGTCAGGATATTAATGAGTATTTAGAAAGACCTAAGGAGGTACTCAATATGTTTTCAGAGGCGTTAAGGATATTGGATAAGAATACGGCAGAGCTTATGGTGGACAGAATGAACGGAGAAATTGAGAGATTAAAGGGGGTGAAAGGCGAACTGGAGAGTGCTAATAGTGAACTTGCGGACAAGAACAGTGAACTTGTGGACAAGAACAGTGAACTTGAAGATAAGAACAATGCGCTTGAGGCTGAAATTGCAAGACTGAAGGCACAGCTGGCAAAGCAAAACTAAATTATTGTATAGTAGTCCAATCCCAGAGTGTATATAATATATACACTCTGGGATTTTTGATATGGTGCTTAGACAGATAATGACAACACGTTCTGAAATGAGCATTAAATGTTGAAAAATGTATTATAATAGGTTATTATTAAAATAATAAATTGAAGAAAGGCGTTCTGCATACAATAGGTAATTTTATGTTTGAATATACTAATAAGACAAGAGACAGCGTCCAGAACATGATATTGTTCTTTACAGATTCAATATGCATGTTGCTGGCGTATTATGTATCTGGGGTATTATGGCTTGCTGTGTATAGGCGGTATGGCATGCATGATACATTTGATATGCTTAGAATGAGTTTTGTGACAGTGCTTTTTGCGGTTGTCATTACGGCATTGTTTGTTAATGTAAGTTCTGACTTTGTTATCAGGGGGAAGTTCGAGGAGCTTAAGTCAGTGTTACAGAAGTCACTGATATTTGCTGCAACAGTTGCTGTATATGAACTGATAAGAAAGACAACTGAGATACCTAGAGGGGTATATATATTTACCGTTATTCTGGGTGGGATACTTATGTATCTTACGCGTTACATAGTAAAGTGGTATCTTGTTGCCCGTAATAAGAGCAAAATGCATGCGTCAAGAGTTATCCTTGTGACTATGAAGGACAGGGCGCAGAATGATGTTAAGCTTATTAATAAGGATGAGGACTGGGTGAGAACAGTTGCTGGCATAGTTATTGTTGATGACAATATGGTTGGCGAGGAGTTTGACGGAATCAATGTTGTAGCCAATACACATACTATGATGAGATATATCAAGAATGAAGTCGTTGATGAGGTATTTATTGATCTTGATTATAAGCTGAGAGAACAGATAAAACCTATGGTTATGGAACTTGAGGATATGGGTATAACAGTCCATTTAAGGGTAGAGGTTCTTGACAGCTTCAGAGATTTTGATACTTCATTGGGACATCTTGGGAAGATACCTGTCATTACATTTGCTAACAGAATATTCGATTACAAGGAGCTGTTCGTTAAGAGGTGCATTGATATTCTTGGTGGTCTGGTCGGAATCATAGTTACATTTATTGCTATGATATTTGTGGCACCGGCGATTAAGATAGAATCAAAGGGACCGCTTTTTTTTAAGCAGAAGAGAGTTGGAAAGAACGGAAGATATTTCTATATATATAAGTTCAGATCAATGTATGTTGACGCTGAGGACAGACTTAAGGATCTTATGGCACAGAATGAGATGTCAGGTCTTATGTTCAAGATGACAGATGATCCTAGAATTACCAAAGTTGGTAAATTTATAAGAAAGACGAGTATAGACGAATTACCTCAGTTTATTAATGTGTTAAAGGGCGATATGAGTCTGGTTGGAACAAGACCGCCTACGGTTAATGAATTCAAGCAGTATGAAGGACATCACAAGAGAAGACTTTCAATGAAGCCGGGACTTACAGGAATGTGGCAGGCTTATGGAAGAAATACTGTTCAGGATTTTGAAGATGTTGTTAAAATGGATCTTGAATATATTGATAATTGGAGCATAGGACTGGATTTCAGAATAATATTTAAGACAATACTTACAGTAATTACTGTTGGTGGCAAGTAAGGTTTGGATTATGAGTAGTAAAACAGCTAAAAAGCGTAAGAATTCTAAGAAAAAGAAGCAGATATTGATGATATCAGGACTTATATTATCGGCAGTGCAGTTTATTGCATCTGTGGCTATGATAGTATTTATCCATTACATTGGAATGATTCCTACATCAATCAAGGTGGCAGCGGGAATTATCCTTATTGGATGTTCTCTTATAACTGCTATAACACAGAGATGGAAAGTACCTGGAATTATAACCAAGGTATTGTCGGTTATAATTACATTTATTATGATTGTAGGCTGCGTGTATCTCGGATATACAAGGGGCTACCTTGGAAGAATGACCGGTAAGAAGACACAGACTGATATAGTAGGTGTGTATGTACTGTCTGATGACGCTGCACAGAGTATTGGTGATATTGACGGATATTCGTGTGGAAGGATACCGACAGTGGATGAAGATAACCTTAAGAAGATGGAAGAGGATATCAGTGGACAAAATGTAACTCTTTCATACAAAGATTATACATCTATGATGGATGCTGTTGATGCGCTTTTGAATAAAGAAGTTAAATCAATAATAATCAACGAGGGATATCTTGGAGTATTTCGGGATATGGACGGTTATGAGAATCTTGATAGCAGAATCAGATGCATATATAGTGAAAAATATGTCACCCAGGTGGATGACAGTGAATCTGATTATATGAGCAACGATAATGTTATCGGTATATATATAAGTGGAATTGATACATCAGGTCCTCCGGACACAACAAGCCGTAGTGATGTTAATATTCTGCTGTTCATGAATACCAAGACACATCAGATTCTTATGATTAATACCCCGAGAGATTATTATGTTCCGTTAAGCATATCCAACGGTGTGAGAGATAAGCTTACACATGCAGGAATATATGGCGTGGATTGCTCAAGGGAGACATTGGAAATGTTATATGGAATTAATGTTGAGTATTATCTCAAGGTTAATTTCACAGGCTTTCTTAATGTAATAGATGCACTTGGCGGAGTTGATATAACACTGGATTATGATGCTACGCTTTCGCAGACTGGTAACTTAACAGTTCATAAAGGTGTTAATCACTTTAATGCACAGCAGGCACTTACTTTCTCGAGAGAAAGACATGCTTATGCTGATGGAGACAGACAGCGTGGAAGAAACCAGATGATGGTTATTAATGCAGTTATTAAGAAAATGGCTTCACCAAGCATGATTACTAATTACACATCCATTCTTAATACCGTGTCAGACAATATGATTACCAATATGCCATATGACAAGATATCAGAACTGGCGCAGCTACAGATTAGCAAGAATATTGACTGGGACATCCAGAGCTACAGTGTAAGTGGTGAAGGCGCATCTGCGACAACATTCTCTGCAGGAAAGCAGAAGCTGTATGTCATGGTTCCATACGAGGACCAGGTGCAGCAGGCTAAGAGCTATCTTGAAGCGATGTGTCGGGATGAAGTGATTAGGGTGGAATAAATTTTCGAAGGATAATGAAATGAGGTCACATATGCAAAATGTGTTTATAGTAGGAGCAAAGAATTTAGGTAATTATGGTGGATATGAAACTTTTGTTGATAAACTGACAGAGTATCATAAAGAAAATAAAGAGATAAAGTATCATGTTGCTATAAAGGATAAAGAATATGGAGAATTTGAAAAAAATAATGCAAGATGCTTTAAAATAAAAGTGCCTAATATTGGCCCTGCACAAGCTATTTACTATGATGTAAAAGCATTGTCTGAATGTTGCAAGTATATAAAAGAACATAATATAGATAATCCTATTGTCTATATATTAGCATGCCGAATTGGACCATTTGCGAAACATTTTAGAAAGAAAATTCATAAATTAGGTGGCAGATTATATATTAATCCAGATGGACATGAGTGGATGCGAGCTAAATGGAGCGCACCGGTAAGAAAATATTGGAAAATATCAGAAAAGATGATGGTTAAGCAGGCGGATTTGCTTATATGTGATTCTAAAAATATTGAAAAATATATTAAAGAAACATATGCACAGTATAGTCCGAATACAACATTTATCGCATATGGTGCTGATATTAGAAAGTCAACATTGGCGGATGATGATAAAAAAGTTGTAGATTGGTTTAATGAGAAAGATGTTAAGCCTAAAGAATATTATCTTGTTGTAGGAAGATTTGTTCCAGAGAATAATTATGAAACAATGATAAGAGAATTTATGAAATCGCATACAGCAAAGGATTTTGTAATAATTACCAATATAGAACATAATAAATTTTATGAACAGCTTAAGGAATCAACAAATTTTGAATCTGATAAGAGAATAAAATTTGTCGGAACAGTTTATGATCAGGAACTGTTGAAAAAAATAAGAGAACTGGCATATGGATATTTTCATGGTCATGAGGTAGGAGGAACAAATCCTAGTTTGTTGGAGGCGTTGGCTTCAACAGACTTGAATTTATTGCTTGATGTTGGGTTTAATAGAGAAGTTGCTGAAGATGGCGCTTTATACTGGAACAAAGATAACGGAAATTTGGCGAGATTAATAGAGAAGGCTGATAGTTTAACCGATGAACTTATTGATAAATATGCTATTAAAGCTAAAAGTAGAATAGAGGATTTTTACAGCTGGGAATTTATTTCTGAAAAATATAAGAGACAATTTATGGATAAATAGGGGTATATAAAGTGAAGATACTAGCAATACATAATTTTCACCGTAAAGGTTCAGCAAGTGGTGATGATCAGGTGTTTAAAAGTGAAACAGAATTATTACAAGAACATGGTCACATGGTAATAAAGTATAATGTGTGTAATGACGAGTTTGACAATGAAAGTGCTATGAAAAAAGTCATATCAACATTAGGAATGTTATGGTCTTTTAAAAATTATAATCAGGTAAAAGAAATTATAAATAAAGAAAAACCAGATATAGTTCATGTTCATACTTTTTTTCCACTATTATCACCATCTATTTTGTATGCTGCTAAAAGGAGTGGGGTTAAGGTTGTTGCAACATTACATGATACAAGGTTTATATGTCCATGTGCAACATCTTTAAGAAATAATGAATTATGTAATAAATGTGGTGATGGAAAATACTTTAGAATGGTTAAATATGGTTGCTTTAAAGGCTCTAAAATACAAAGCTTTATAGTTGCGTGTATATTTAAGTATCATTTATTAAGAAGGACTTTTTATAAGCAAATTGATAAATATATATGCTTAAATGACAGTCAGATAAAATTATTAACGGATATAGGTTTTGATAAAAACAAGATTGTAAAAAAATACAATTTTGTACCAGATGCTGAGTCTAATTTAAAAGAGGTGAAAATAGACGGCATACCACAACGATATATCGTATTTTACGGAAGAATTGGAGAAGAAAAAGGCATTAGAACATTAATGAAAATATGGGATAAATTATCTGGTATCCCTTTAGTGATTATGGGTGGTGGACCTCTTGAGAAAGAACTTAAGTCATGGGCAGAAAAAAATGATGATGTGTATTATTTAGGATATACAGAACATAATAAATGTCTTTCTATTGTTAAAAATAGTGAATTTGTAATTTTTCCTTCAATATGGTATGAGGGATGTTCTATGGTAGAGATTGAAACGGAATCATTAGGAAAAGGACTTGTGGCAACAGATTTAGGATTTTCTTCTGAAGCAATTAAGGATGGACTGAATGGATATAAAATACCATTAGGAAATATCGAATTATTTGTTGAAAAGATTATCTGTTTATGGAATAATCCAGATCAATGTAAAAAGATGGGGGTTGCAGCTAGGAAGGACTATGAAGAAAAATATATGCAAGAGGATAATTATGTACAATTAATAAATATTTATAAGAGTGTACTATAATTGGTATATATTAGCCATCTAAAATGTTTTTGAAAAATTTTTTTATGAGGATTAATAAAAGTGAAGAAGAGTAGAGTGTTACTTATATATATAATGTTATCTTTAGTTCTATTTGAGGGATTTTTTATGGATATTGGAGTACCATCTTATATAAAATATGTATTAGATGTACTCAATATTGTGTTATTTATTATATCATTTAAAGAAATTAAAGATAATAAAGAACAGTTTAAGTATTTTGCATTGTTATATGTTATATTTTTTGTCTTGGGAAGTTTAAGTAGCATTATTCATATTGGAAGATGGGGATTTAATATAAAGTATTGGGTATTGGATACCAGATTATATTTGAGGTTTCCTATATTTTTAATATCTTGCAGTGTTATTTTAAAAAAAGATGATATTGAGAAAATATACGATTGTATGATGTATTACCAATTAGTAAATACAATGTTAATAATATACCAATATTTTACTGTTAAGGCAGATGACTATTGGATGAGAGGCGATTATTTAAATGGATTTTTTGGAACAAGTAGAGGTGGGAATCTGTATGTAAATGTTTTGATGGTATTAGTTGTCATAGTTCATCTCTCTTTTCATTAATAAAACCTGCAGCGAGCAAAAAGAATATCAGATATGCCCCTTCTGTTTTTAAAACTTCATCATAAATAAGCAACAGCAAACTCAACACAACAATAACTTTAACTATTTGTGAATAATATTTATCTTTACCAGCTTTAATATATATGCAAACAAATGTTAAAACATATAATATCAATCCTATCAAACCAGTTTCTGAAAAAACATAAGAAGACTGAAACCAAGAATAATTTGTATAATCATACAATTGTGCAAATGCTGTCATGTTACCACCAGTATTGCAATTACCAATACCTATTCCAATCAATCCATCCAGTATATTTTTATTAAAGCATTTATTAAATACGCCTGTAACTGCTGTCAATCTATTGAAATCTCCTGAATCTGAATACCCAGTCTGAGAAGTAGCCAATCTCACAATGCCCTTTATGGACATTGTTCCCTTCATCCATGGATATATCTTATATAACACCTGCACCATTATAAACATAACAATCATTAATATTAATAAAGCAGCACAACCTTTTATTATATTTTCTCTCGTAAATTTAATATTTTTATAATTAAATGCCAACAATAGTAACACAATAATCAGGAATTCCACATAAAAATATTTTAATTCTATAAGTGTTGCATCCAAAAGACAAGTAGCCACGACTACTATTCCGAACCATTTATTTATTTTCTTATTCATCCATTTAAGATAAACTA
>OBJO01001166.1_pt1 | contig 9725 bp, 7 predicted proteins | sample 1481741 | NCBI WGS metagenome assembly OBJO01 (sample SAMN06140803, study PRJEB22556) | human gut metagenome | host: Homo sapiens | place: China: Beijing | collected 2014 | reverse complement strand
CTTCTGTCCTACTCCCTATTTTCACTGTGCATTTTACGGGCTTTGTATCTTGATTTCATGCCACTTCTTCTGTGAATTGACTATTGTAGAGATCGGCATAGAAGCCATTTTGGCTCATGAGCTCTTGGTGGTTACCCTGCTCGATAATATTTCCATCTTTCATCACGAGAATCAGATCCGCATTACGGATAGTGGACAAGCGATGGGCAATGACAAAGGAGGTCCGGCCTTCCATGAGTTTGTCCATGGCTTTTTGAATCAACTCTTCTGTACGGGTATCGACAGATGAGGTTGCTTCATCCAAGATGAGGAGCGGGGCATCCTTCAAGAGGGCACGCGCAATGGTCAAGAGTTGCTTTTGACCGACGGACAAGGTGACAGAATCATCTAGCACGGTGTCATAACCATTCGGCAAGGTCCGAATAAAGTGATGGACCCCAACAGCTCGTGTTGCTGCTTCCACCGCTTCGTCTGAAATATCCGTTTGATTGAAGACCAGGTTTTCTCGAATAGTCCCCTCAAATAGCCAGGTATCTTGCAAGACCATCGAAAAGGCATCATGAACTTCTTCGCGGCTCATGGCCTTAGTATCCACACCATCGATGGTAATTTTACCAGCTTGAATGTCGTAAAAGCGCATCAAGAGATTGACCATGGTTGTCTTACCAGCACCTGTTGGACCAACAATAGCGACCTTTTGTCCTGGCTTCGCTTCAGCTGTAAAGTCATGGATAATAGTCTTATCTGGTGAATAACCAAAGCGAACATGCTCAAAGGTGACGTGACCTTTTGGCGCTTCCAATTGACGTGTTTTTTGGGATTCATCTTCCATTTCTTCTTCGTCCAAGAATTCAAAGACACGCCTCATAGCAGCACTAGCTGATTGTAATTGGGTAATTCCTTGGGCCATTTGACCAATTGGTTGGGTAAAGATACGGACATAGGTCATAAAGGCCACAATGGTCCCAATGGTAATATCTCCATTAATGGTGAGGGCAGCCCCTACGATACAGACCATGACATAACCAAAATTCCCTACAAACTGCATCAAGGGCATCATCATCCCAGAGAAGAATTGGGATTTCCACATGCTTTGATACAAATCTTGATTGATGGCATCAAAATGATCTTTGGCTTGATGACGGCCATTGTAGGAAATAACAACATTATGTCCACTATAGATTTCTTCAACATAGCCTGAAACTTTGGCAAGATTATCTTGTTGCTGTTTAAACAAAGGCTGACTCTTGACCATAATGATGCTGGAAAGAGCAAAGCCGGCAAAGACGGATACAATCGCTGTGACAGCTAAGTGCCAGTCCGTCTTAAACATCATAAAGATAGATCCAATCAATAAGACGATAGAGGAGACCATTTGAACCAAGCTTTGGTTAAAGGATTGGGTCATCAAATCTACGTCATTGGTCACACGAGACAAGGTATCTCCTTGTTCATGGCTATCAAAATATTGGAGGGGCACGCGATTGATCTTCTCAGCAATGGCATTGCGCAAGCGTTCAGCGAAGCGCTGAATCATCGTTGAGATAATGAAACTACTGCTGTAGGACACCAGTGCTCCAACTCCATAAAGGATGGCTAAGGTCAGGGCAATCGAAGTGATCTTATCAATATCAATGGCGCCTCCCATCCCTTTTGTAATGGTATCTGTAATTTCTTTTAACTTATCCGGTCCAATAACCGTGATAATACTGGATACGATCGAAAAGAGGATAGCAATTCCGAAAAATAGGTGGAAGCCCTTCAAATAGGGAGAAAGTTGGCTCCAAAGGGATGTTTTTTGTTTTGTCTTATGCATGTTCCAACTCCTCCTTAGATAATTGTGAATAGGCAATTTCTTGATAGACTTCATTGGTCGCAAGCAATTCCTTGTGGGTACCTTGACCGACGACCTTCCCTTGATCCAAGACCAAAATCAAATCTGCATCCATAATAGTCGAAATCCGTTGGGCAACGATCAATCGGGTCGTATCTGCAAGCTCTTCTTTCAAGGCTTGTCGCAGGATCCGATCTGTTTTATAATCTAGAGCTGAGAAGGAATCATCAAAGATGAGGATTTCAGGTTTGCGAGCCAGGGCCCGTGCAATGGCCAAGCGTTGCCGTTGACCGCCAGAGAAGTTGCTTCCTCCTTGCGCTACTTCTGTATCCAAGTCTTTTTCTTTTGCGGCCACAAACTCTTTGGCTTGGGCCAATTCAAGAGCTTTCCAGATGGCTTCATCCTCTAATTTTCCTTGACTACTTTCTCCAAATTCCATATTGGAGCGAATCGTGCCGCTAAAGAGCACAGCTTTTTGGGGGATATAGCCGACTTTATTATTCAATTCTTGGTGGCTATAATTCTTGACATTCACCCCATCCACTAAGATCTTTCCTTCTGTCGCATCGTAAAAACGTGGAATTAAGTTGACCAAAGTGGATTTACCAGAACCAGTCGACCCGATGAAGGCAACGGTTTGTCCCTTTTGGGCTGAGAAGGTCACATGCTCAATCACAGCACGTGAAGTCCGTCCATATCTAAAGGAAACATCTTGAAATTCTACTGTACCTGCTTGGTCTGATTTTTCTTTTGACTCACTTGGGAAGGCTACAGACGGTTCTAGAGCCAAGACCTGATTAATCCGTTTTGCGGATACCAAGGCACGAGGAAGAATAATCAAGATGGCCACCATCATCATAAAGCCAACGACAACCTGCATAGCGTAAGAAGAGAAGGTGATCATATCTGAGAAGACCTTGGTCCGATCCGCTAAGGCAGAACTCACCGCAAGCTTTGTAGGATTTGTTGGCATGGTGATATCATTGATCAAGTGCGCCCCAATCCAGTAGATAGCAAGGGTCAAGCCACTTGATACCACTGTCATGACAGGGTTCATCAGAGACATCAAACGATAAACAAAGAGATTTAGACGGGTTAAGCCCTTATTTTCAGCCTGGAATTTCTCATTTTGATATGCTTCCGCATTGTAGGCGCGAACGACCCGCACCCCAGTCAAACTCTCCCGCGTCGTCGCATTCAAGGCATCGGTCAAGCCTTGAACCTTTTGCTGGCGCGGAAAGGCAATAAGAACCAGAACAGAGAGCAGAATCAAGACCATCAAGACCGCAATCCCAACAGAAGTTGTCCAGGCACTGCTCTTCCCCCAAATCTTAGTCAAAGCCCAAATCGCCATAATAGGCCCACGCGTCACGACCTGCATCCCCATGACAATCATGATTTGTAACTGGGTCAAATCATTGGTTGTACGAGTTAAGAGAGAGGGAACGGAGAATTTCTTGATCTCTGCATCAGAGTAATCCATCACCTGGTGGAAAATCTCTCCTCGAAGCCGCGTCGTAAAGCTGGCAGCGACTCGTGAAGCCAAAAAGCCCACAAGAACTGCCATCAAAAAGCTTCCAAAAGAGAAGAGCAACATCTTACTCCCTGGCTCCATGATATCAGAAACCTTGGTCCCATCCTTGGCTAAGAGGGTCGTAATATCGGACAAGTATTCCGGGGTCTTTAAATCCATCCAAACTGCCAGACAGATAAAGACCGTACTAAGGGCAATCATGCCCCATTCTTTGGCGGTTAAGCGCCGAAATATATTGATCATTCCTCGCTCCTTTTTTTCATATTCTCATAAAATTGATGCATAACCTTGAAAAAGATAGCCAATTCTTCTTCTGATACACCCGCTACTAGACTCCGTTCTACCTCTTCAAAGAATTGCTTCATGTCATTCAAATTGGCTTTCACACTGTCTGTTAGGTAGACATACTTGGCCCGTTTATCGGTCGGACTAGCCTCTAAATAAATAAAGCCATTTTTCTCCATCCGCTTGATCAGGTTACTCGTCACTGATTTTGCGATATGAAGTTCCTGCTCAACATCCCGAATCAAGGTCACTTTTCCCTCTTTTTCACGATGAGATAAGAAGCTCAATACCTGACCTTGTGGTCCTGCGCTAAATTCAAGCCCTCTCTTCTTGGCCTCTCTTTCTACCATGAGGTGAATGAGATGGCCGATTTTTTTAAATTCTTGTAAAGGTTTGTCCATCATTTCCTCCAAATAGTTCTCTTAAGAACTTTAAAGTTACTATGAGAACTATTTTAACGCAAAAAAGATCCCTGTCAAGAAAAAAGTTTCCATAAGAACTAAAAAAATGGAGCCCAATCGACTCCATTAATGACTTCTAGATAATAATGCCTTCTAGATGATCCATCTCATGCTGACAGATCTGGGCTGGAAAACCTGACAAATGAATTGTTTTTGCTTTCCAATTCACATCTCGATAGGCCACTAAAATCTCCTCATAACGAGTGGTCGGCCGACTCCCCACCAAGGACAAGCATCCTTCTTCTGTTTGGTAAGGCTTTTTCTTTTCAAGGAGAACCGGATTAAACAGGACCAGATTTTCACTTCCCATTCGGATGATAATCGCCCGTTTTTTCACCCCGATCATATTAGCCGCTAAACCCACACACTCAAGGAGATGAGCATTTAAGGTGTCCTGCAAATCCAAAGCCAAGGTGCGATCCTCAGGTGTCGCTTCTTCTGACTTTTGACCCAAAAATAAGACATCTTTTACAATATTCTTTTTCATTCCTTCCTCACTTCTTGATAGATAGATGAAAGAAGAGAGTGGGACAGAAATCGGTAATTCGTTAGAATTCGATTTCGTCGTCCCACCTCCGCACAGTTGAGTAGGGCTGTAAAAGCTGATGAAATCAGCGTAGTAGAGCCCACTCAACCACTGCGTCTTGTTCGACAATCCAAAAATAATTGAGAGGCTAGGACTTTTGTCCCAGCCTCCTCGCTCTTGTTTCTAACCTCTAAGAGACAATTGCTTCTTATTTTTTAAGCTTCTCGCTCACTTCTTTTGCAAGGACAAAGTTCCCCAAGGTCGCTGAACCATTGCCAGCAACTGCAGGTGTCACAATATAATCTCTCACATCTGGTACAGGGAGGTAACCGTTCAAGAGGGCAGTAAATTTCGTGCGAACACGATCTAACATATGTTGTTGAGCCATTACTCCCCCTCCAAAGACAACGACGTCTGGGCGGAAGGTAACTGTCGCATTCACTGCTGCTTGTGCGATGTAGTAGGCTTGAATATCCCATACATTGCTGTTGAGTTCAATGTTTTCCCCACGAATACCCGTACGAGCTTCGAGACTAGGACCAGCCGCAAGACCTTCCAAACAGCCATTGTGGAAAGGACAAACACCCTTGAATTCTTTTTCCACATCCATTGGGTGTTGAGCCACATAGTAGTGCCCCATTTCTGGGTGTCCAGCTCCCCCGATAAACTCGCCACGTTGGATGACACCAGCTCCGATTCCTGTTCCGATTGTATAGTAAACCAAGTTTTCGATATGGCCACCCGCGTTATTGCGTGCGACTACTTCTCCATAGGCAGAACTATTTACATCTGTTGTGAAATAGATAGGTACATTCAAGGCACGACGGAAAGCCCCAACGATATCTACATTGGCCCAATTTGGTTTTGGAGTCGTTGTGATGAAACCATAAGTGTTTGAATTTGGATCGATATCAATTGGTCCAAATGAACCAATCGCAAGCCCAACTAGATCCTCAAATTTTGAGAAAAATTCAATACACTTATCAATCGTCTCAATTGGCTTGGTTGTTGGAAATTGTACTTTTTCCACAACATTATAGTTCTCATCACCAACCGCACAAACAAATTTTGTACCGCCAGCTTCCAAACTTCCATATAATTTTGTCATGTTGGCTCCTTTTTTATTATGAAAAATATCCTGTATTTATTATAGCATATTTTGTAGTCAATCTTTTTCTCTTCTCTAAAGAAAAAACACACCTTTTTTTGAGAAATAAAATTCAAGGACTGGAGATGATAGACCAGTCCTTGAGAACTTATTGTTTCGATTAAGCTTTGACTTCGATGATCGCATCACCCTTCGCAACAGATCCAGTTGCAACAGGTGTGACAGAAGCAAAGTCAGCCGTGTTAGTGACGATCACCATAGTTGTGTCTTCAAGACCAGCTGCGGCAATTTTCGCTGCATCAAATGTACCAAGGACATCACCAGCTTTGACTTTATCGCCTTGAGCTACTTTTTGATCAAATCCTTCACCGTTCATTGATACTGTATCAATCCCAACGTGGATCAAGATTTCAGCACCATTAGCAGTCTTCAAACCGTAAGCGTGACCAGTTGCGAAAGCAATGGTTACTTCAGCATCCGCTGGTGCATAGACAACGCCTTCAGTTGGTTTGATGGCAATTCCTTGTCCCATCGCTCCACTTGAGAAGACAGGATCATTCACATCAGCAAGCGCTACTGTACTACCAACGATAGGAGTTACAATCACTTCATCCGCAAGTGTTGCTTCAACTTCTTCAGAAGCAGCTGCTACTTCTTTGGCTTCTGCTTTTTCAGCAGTTTCTGCTGCTGCTACATTTCCTTCTGCGGCAAACACAGCTGCTGCTTTTGTCTTACCATAGAAGTAAGTCAATGCAAAGGCTACCGCAAAGGCAATCACTTCACACAAGAGGTAGAATGGGATAGATGTTGCATTGATTGAAAGGAATCCAAGGAAACCTGCTGATCCAAGTGAAACAGCAACTACTTGGAGAAGACCCGCAAAGAGGGCACCCACTGCTGAACCGATAAGGGCACAGAAGAATGGGAATTTGTATTTCAAGTTAACCCCGAAGAGGGCTGGTTCTGTAATACCAAGAAGGGCTGACACACCTGCAGAAGATGCAAGACCTTTGGTTTTTTCGCTCTTCGTCAAGAACAAGATGGCAAAAGTTGCAGCACCTTGCGCTACGTTGGCCATTGATGCAACGACGAAGATGAAATCTCCATGACCCGCACCTTTTTGCCAAGCTGAAAGCAATTGTGTTTCGATAGCTGGGAATGATTGGTGAAGACCTGTCATAACGATCAATGAGTAAGTTCCACCAAAGACTGTCATACCGATAAAGCTTGTTGTGTTATACAACCATACAATAGCGTCTGTGATTCCGTTTGACACCAAAAGCATCACTGGACCAACCACTGTAAAGGTAAGGAAACCAGTAATCATCACAGAAAGCAATGGAGTAAAGGTAAAGTCAACAGCTGATGGCAATTTCTTGTGGAAGAATTTTTCCAAATGTGCCAAGATCCAGATCGCTGCTAAGACAGGAATAACTTGGTAGGCATAGTTTGTTTGTGCTACATTGTAGCCAAAGATATCCCAGAATTTAGTAGCCCCACCAAGATCTGGTGTGGTCATGATCATACCGATCGCAGCACCCAAGAAGATGTTTGCTCCAAAGCGTTTGGCTGCAGAAATACCAACCAAAATTGGCAAGAACATAAATGGTGCAGCTGACATCAATTGGATCATAGCTGAAAGACCCTTGATAGCTGGGTACATTTCTTCTAATGATTTAGGTCCAAATAAACCAGCTGAAGTCAAGAAGTTCCGAAGGGCCATCAAGAGACCACCTGCAACCAAGGCAGGAATGATTGGAACGAAGATATCAGACAAGAGTTTAATCAAGGCCATCAATGGGTTGAATTTCTTATCTTTTGCAGCGATTTGTTTCAAATCGTCTGTTGATACTTCTTTCAAACCAGTCGCTTTGATTAGCTCTTCATAAACAAAGTTTACATCTCCAGGTCCGATGATCACTTGGTATTGACCATCTGATTTGAAGGTTCCTTTGACATCTGCATTGTTATCAAGTGCAGCTTGATCAACTTTGCTATCGTCTTTCAATACCAAACGTAGACGTGTCGCACAGTGTGCTGCCGCAACAAGGTTATCTTTACCAACTGCTTCGATAACCTCTTTGGCTACTTTATTGTAATCCATAAAGTAAATCTCCTTATTTTTTGTAATGTAAACGGTTAAATCGTTTCTACGTTTTTAATTGTACCACGTATTGAAAATATGTCAAGCGTTTTGCAGGATTTTTTTGAAACTATTTTCATTTCAAGAGAGGCTTATACTACGCTTTTTAGTGCTTTAATTCAGTCTTTTATTTTCATTTTCTTTCATTTTTTCATGGATTTTCAACTTCTCATCTTTTCTTCAAACTACAAAATAGATGTCAATCGTTTGACATTTTTTGCCATTCTTTTCATTTATCGCTTGCATTTTTAATGGGAAATCGGTACTATGGAAGTAAGAAAAAATTCGGAGGAATAAAATGGAATGGACAACTGAACGTCGTTACAGACGTTACGAAGACTGGACAAAAGAGGAAAAGCAAGCCATCCAAGATCATATGGCCAAATCTCCTTGGCACACACACTATCATGTTGAGCCAAAAGCTGGTCTCTTAAATGATCCTAACGGTTTTTCCTACTTTGATGGAAAATGGATCTTGTTTTACCAAAATTTCCCATTTGGTGCAGCCCATGGGTTAAAATCATGGGTACAAACAGAAAGTGAAGACTTGGTTCATTTCAAAGAAACTGGTGTAACGCTTCTTCCAGACACAGATCTGGATAGCCACGGAGCTTATTCCGGATCAGCCATGCAGTTTGGTGACAAACTATTCCTATTCTACACTGGTAATGTTCGGGATGCAGAATGGGTTCGTCATCCATACCAAGTCGGTGCTTTGATGGACAAAGACGGCAAGATTGAAAAAATTGACAAAATCTTGATTGATCAACCGGCTGACTCTACGGATCACTTCCGTGACCCACAGATTTTTAATTTCAAGGGTCAATACTACGCTATCGTTGGTGGTCAAGACCTTGAGAAGAAAGGATTCATCCGTCTCTATAAGGCTGTAGATAACGACTATACCAACTGGGTTGCAGTCGGTGACTTGGATTTTGCAAACGATCGGACAGCTTATATGATGGAATGTCCCAACCTCGTCTTTGTTGGAGACCAACCCGTTCTCCTCTACTGCCCTCAAGGCTTAGATAAATCCGTTCTCGATTATGACAATATCTATCCAAATATGTACAAAATCGCTGCAAGCTTTGACCCAGAAAAGGCCAAAATGGTTGATGTATCTGAATTGCATAATCTCGACTATGGTTTTGAAGCCTATGCGACTCAAGGATTTAATGCACCCGATGGACGTGCCTATGCTGTCAGCTGGCTAGGTCTTCCAGACGTTTCTTATCCAACAGATTCCTATGACTACCAAGGAGCTCTCTCACTGGTCAAAGAATTAACCATCAAAGATGGCAAACTCTACCAATACCCAGTTGAAGCGATCAAGGACTTGCGCGCTGAGAGTGAGGCATTTGCCAACAAGGCACAAACCAAGAACTGCTATGAATTGGAATTGCAGTTTGAAAAAGATAGCCAGAATGAAATCGTCCTCTTTGCAGATGCAGAAGGAAAGGGCTTAGTTCTCACATTTGATCTAGCTAAAGGATTGGTCACAGTGGATCGTAGCCAGGCTGGTGAGCAATATGCCCAAGAATTCGGTACGAGCCGTAGCTGCCCAATCGCTAACCAAACGACAACCGCTAATATTTTCATTGACAATTCGATATTTGAAATCTTTATCAATAAAGGAGAAAAAGTATTTTCTGGTCGGGTCTACCCACATGCGGATCAAAATGGAATCTTGATCAAGTCTGGAACCCCTACTGGAACTTACTACGAACTTGATTATGGTCGCAAAGCTAACTGATGTCGCCAAACTCGCCGGTGTCAGCCCTACTACTGTCTCACGGGTCATCAATAAAAAAGGATACCTGTCTGAAAAAACGAT
>OBJO01001160.1_pt1 | contig 9750 bp, 4 predicted proteins | sample 1481741 | NCBI WGS metagenome assembly OBJO01 (sample SAMN06140803, study PRJEB22556) | human gut metagenome | host: Homo sapiens | place: China: Beijing | collected 2014 | reverse complement strand
GTCTTCCGCGGCTCGTCCATCTCCACCATCACCAGCGAGGTGGGCGGCTCGATCTTGTTCAGATCGCGGTTCACATCCGCGGCGGCGGTCTTGAGCGCCGCCAGCTTCGGGTCCTGATCGATGAACCAGCCGGTCAGCAAGTCACGCTGCTCATCGTCACGGTCTGCGGCCCGAACTGCGAGCACGTCCGCAATCTCCGAGGGAATCGTGCGAGGCACATCGTCGCCGGTCAACAGCGAGAAGCGCGGCCGGCCGATGTTGCGCCCGCCGCCGAAGCGGTGATCCAGCGTGACGGTGAGCACCGAGTCCGCGGGGATGTTGATGGGCTGGGCGAGGCGCGCGATTGCGTGATGATCCTTGCCGAAGGAGGGGTTGATCGCCCATGCCGTCTCGGCGTCGCCATCCACCAGGCCCGAGACATCGAACCGCCCCTGCGAGAAATCGGCCGTGGCGGAGGCGAAGGTGAGCGTCTGCGTGCTTTTGGGCTCATCCGGTGTGGCGAGCGTCACGGTCATCTCGTTGACGACGAAGTTCGGCCGCGGCGCGTTGCGTCCTGGTCCCTCACGCGGCAGGGACGGGTGCGCGAGCGTCTGAAGCCGCAGCGCCGTCACGTCCTCGAGCGTCTGAGGCACGCGCAGCGTAATCGTGTACACATCCTTGTCGGCGTTCGTGCCGGAGAGCAGGATCGATTGATCGTCGAGGACCTCGTGCGATGCCCCGCCCGACGAGGCGAAGCGCTGCACGCTCAGCACATGCCACGCAGGCGCGTTCTGCGCCGTCTTGCCGCGCTGCTTCTCCCATGCGGCGATGCGCTGATCGATGTTCTTCGTGGCGGCAGCGAGTTCGCGCTTTGCGGCTTCATGCTTCGCCTTCAGCCTGGCGTGTGCATCCCGGTCTTCCGGGGGCAGCGGCAGCGTCACCGCCGGGCCGTCGATGAAATCAATGCTCGCGGTGGCCTTGGCGTTGCGGAACTTCGTTTCAATCGGCGTGTTATTGAAGAACGCGAAGAGCTGGTAGTACTCCTGCTGGCTCAGCGGGTCGTACTTGTGGTTGTGACACTGAGCGCACTCCATACTCGTGCCGAGGAAGACGGTGGACATGGTGTTCACCCGGTCGAACACCTGATTGGTGCGATTCTCTTCCTGATCGACGCCCGCCTCGACGTTGACCGTGGTGCAGCGGTTGAAGCCGGTGGCGATTTTCTGCTGCATCGTGGCCTCAGGAATCAGGTCGCCGGCGATCTGTTCCGTGGCGAAGCGGTCGTAGCCGATGTCGTCGTTGAAGGCGTTGATGACGTAATCGCGGTAGGGCCAAAGCGTACGGAAGCCGTCGCGCTGGTAGCCGTTGGAGTCGGCATAGCGGGCAAGATCGAGCCATGGCCGGGCACGCTTCTCGCCGAAGTGCGGCGAGGCGAGCAGGTGGTCCACGACCTTCTCATAAGCGCGGGCGGATTGGTCCTTCACGAAGGCGTCGACTTCCGCGGGCGTCGGCGGCAGGCCGATCAGGTCGAGGTACACACGGCGAATCAGCTTCGCCTTGTCAGCCGGTGACGAGGGTTGCAGACCTTCAGCTTCGAGCCGGGCGAGGATGAACTGATCGATGGGATTCAGCGGCCAGGTGCGGCGGTTCACCTGTGGCCGTTCGGGGCGCTGCGGCTTCACGTATGCCCAGTGCTTTTCTTCTTCGGTGGCGGGCCAGTCGGCGCCCTGATCGATCCACTGCTTGAGCAGGGCGATTTGCGAAGCCGCGAGCGGCTCGGCTTTCTGCGGCATGCGATGGTTCGGGTCAGCGTGGGTGACGCGGCGCATCAGTTCGCTGGACGCGCTGTCGCCGGGCACGATCGCCTGCTTGCCCGAGTCGGTGAGCAGCAGGGCAGCGGCACGATTGGTCAGCAGCAAGCCGCCGCTGCGCTCGTTGGCGCCGTGGCACTCCATGCAGTGTTGTTGAAGGATCGGCTGAATGTCACGCTGGAATTCGACCGTGTCCGCGCCGCGCGCAGCCATCGCGCCAATGCTCATCACCAACACGGTCGCCATCATTTGTCGCATCATGTGGATACTCACTGGTGCTTCATCGGCTCATCACGCCAGCCACCTGCTAACGACCTGCCCGCCCACATCGGTTAGCCGGAAATCGCGACCCTGGAATCGATGCGTCAGCCTCAGGTGATCCAGCCCGAACAGATGCAGGATCGTCGCATGGAAATCGTTTACATGGGTCGGTTCCTTAACGATACCCCAGCCGATGTCATCTGTCTCGCCGTAAACCTGCCCGCCCTGGATTCCCCCGCCGGCCATGAGCGTGGTGAAGGCGAAGGGATGGTGGTCGCGGCCGCTGACATTCATCGTGTTGCCGTTGCGGTTTTCGCCCAGCGGTGTGCGGCCGAACTCGGCGCCCCAGACCACGAGCGTCTCATCGAGCAGGCCGCGCGCTTTCAGGTCGTTGATGAGAGCAGCGACGGGTTGATCCGCCATGCCGGCATTGTGGGCCAGCTCGGCGTCGAGATTGGAGTGGTGGTCCCAGGATGCGTGGATGATGTTGACGAAGCGCACGCCGCGCTCGACCAGCCGCCGGGCGAGCAGGCAGTTTGTGGCAAAGGAGCGGTACTGCCCCGGCCCGCCGCCGCGCGAGGCCTTGATCGGCGGGTCTTCGCGGTCAATGCCGTACATCTCGCGGATGTGCCGCGGCTCGCTGCTGAGGTCGATCAGCTCCGGCGCCGCCGTCTGCATCCGGAAGGCGAGTTCATAGGCGGCGATGCGGCTGGCAATCTCCGGATCATGCATCGTGGCGTAGCGGCTCTGGTTGATGTCACGCAGGGCATCGAGCCCCGCTCGCTGCAACTCCGGCGGCAGGCCCGGCGGGTTCTTGAGGTTCAGCACCGGCTCGCCCTGGTTGCGGAACAGCACGCCGGCGTAGACCGACGGCAGGAATCCCGACTGCCAGAGGGTTGCACCGCCGCTGCTGCCGCGGCCCGCCGTGAGCACCACGTAACCGGGCAGGTTGCGCGACTCGCTGCCCAGGCCGTACGTCAGCCATGAGCCCATCGTCGGCAGGCCGAACGTGCCGCGGCCGCACTGCATCACCAACTGCCCCGGGTGATGGTTGAACTGATCGGTGTGCATCGAGCGGATCATCAGCAGGTCGTCGGCACACGAGCCAATGTGCGGCAGCAGGTCGCTGAACTCCATGCCGCATTCGCCGTGCTTCGTGAACGTGCGCTGCGTGCCCATCAGCTTCGCCGTCTCCTTCTTGATGAAGGCGAAGCGGACGTTTCTGGTCATCGATTCGGGCAGCGCCTGGCCGTGCAGTTCGTTGAGCTTCGGCTTGGGATCGAACAGGTCGAGCTGGCTCGGCGCCCCGGCCATGAAGATAAAGATGCAGTTCTTCGCCCGGGGGGCGAAATGCGGCTTGCGCGGCGTCAGCGGGTCCGCCAAGTCCGTGACGGAGGCCGCGTTCGCCGCACGTGCACCGAACAGCCCCTCCTCACTGAGCAGCGAGCCAAGCGCCATCATGCCCAGACCGCTGGCGGTCGTGGTCAGGAACTGGCGTCGCAGTGGGTCGAATAATTGTGTTGGGCCGGTCGATCGCCCCATGTCTATTCTCTCGTGATGAACTCATCCGCGTTCATGATGATCCGGGCCGTGGCGATCCATGCGGCGGTTTCGGAGTCCGCTATATGTTCAACGCGGTAGTCGCCGATAAGTTGCTTCGCCTCGTCGGCGTGATCGCGGTAATAGTCGCGGGCATCGCTGAGCAGCCGCAGCAGGGCCGATCGCTCTTCGCTTCCGGGGGGCCGGGCCATGCAGAGGCGGAAGGCGTAAGTCAACCGTGCCGCATCGTCCGCCGCGTCACGCATCAGCAGCCGTTTCGCCATCGCGCGGCTGGCCTCGGCGAAGGCGTCGGCATTCAGCGTCGTCAGCGCCTGCAGCGGCGTGTTGGAGGTGTGGCGCTCCACCATCGTCACGTTCGCATCGGGGCAGTCGAACGTCATCAGGTCCGGATGCGGCGCCGTCCGCTTAAAGAACGTGTACATGCCGCGGCGATAGCGATCCTCGCCCTTGCTTTCGGCCCACTTGAAGTTGTTGGCGTAGCTGAGTGCCGCCACGTCCGCGGGCATCGGCGGAAACACACTCGGCCCGCCAATCTGATCCGTCAGCAGCCCGCTCGCCGCCAGATGCAGGTCACGCACGATCTCGCCCTGCACCCGCACGCGGTTCTGCCGGGCGAGCAGGCGGTTGAGCGGGTCGATCTGTGCCAGTGCCGGCCGGTGTGCTGAAGCCTGACGATACGTGGCCGAGTTGACGATCAGGCGGATCACATGCTTGCGGCTCCACCCGCTGCGCATCAGCTCACTCGCGAGCCAGTCAAGCAGTGCTGGATGGCTCGGCTGCTCGCCGCGCACGCCGAAATCGCTGCCGGTCGGCACGAGTCCTTCTCCAAACAGGTTGAACCAGATGTGATTCACTGCCACGCGCGGCGTCAGCGGGTTCTCATCACTCACCAGCCACCGCGCGAGGTCGAGACGCGTGGGGCGGGTGCCCTCGCGCACCTTCAGCGGCGGAAGCACCGCCAGCGTCCCCGGCTCCACTTCTTCCCCCGGCGAGAGGAAGTCGCCGCGATGCAGCAGATGCGTCGGCCGCACCTCGTCACGCTCTTCAAGAATCCGCACATCCATCACCGGCGGCTTGGGTCCGCGCTGTTTCAGCGCCGCCACCTCCGCCATCACGCCGCGCGTCTGAGCATCCAACTCGGCCAGGTAATCCAGCAACTGCTCGCGCTGCTTCGCATCCCGCTGATCGGCCGGCGTCGCCACGATCGAGCGAACATAGGCCGGGACTGTGCCGGCATGGTCCCCCGTCAGACCGAGCAGGCGGAAATGGCCGATGGAATGATCGCCGCCTTTGTACCGCTGGTCGAGCGTGATGATCAATCGCGCTTCGCTGTCGCCGTGGATCGGACGAACTGTGCGGAACGTGGCATGATGCTCCTTGCCCATCTGGGGGCTGATCGCCCAGCCGGTGTCGCCCTTGCCATCGAGCGTGCCCGCGACGTTCCATCCGTTCTGACTGAAGTCGGCGGTGGGGGAGTGCAGCGTCACCGGCACTTGCTCGCCACCGCGCTTCTCATGCAGCGCAATCTCACTGAGCACGAAGTTGCCGCCGTTGCTGCGCCCGGGCCCGTCCTTTGGCAGTGAAGCATGTGGCAGCATCTCCAGCCGAACGCCCGTCAATCCCTGCTCCGGCACCTTGGCGGCGATCGTGTAGACGTCGTTCGCCGTCTGCCGCCCGGAGGCGAGGTACGAACCGTTTTTCTGTTCCTTCAGCTTCGCACGGCCCTTGGAATTGGCGCTGACGATCTCGAGAAGGGCGATCGCGGGCATGTCATCCGTCGTCGAAGCGAGCTGCTCACGCAACTGTGATTCGAGCTTGTCCGCACGCTCGGCGAGCTTCGCCTTCGCCGCGGCAAGCCGCTGTTCCGCATTCCTCACTTTCGCCAGGTGCACCGCGTTCTTCTGCTCAAACTCCCGCCACTGCTCGGCGGAGATGGGCACCTGCGTCACCGCCTCATCCGCATTATTGAAGAACGCATACAGCCCGTAATATTCATGCTGCGTGATCTGGTCGTACTTGTGTGAATGGCAGCGGGCGCAGCCGACCGTCAGCCCCAGCCACACCGCCCCCGTCGTCTCGGCTCGATCGAAGGTCGCCTCGACGCGGAACTGCTCCTTGTCCACGCCGCCTTCTTCATTGGTCAGCGTCTGGCGATGGAACGCGGTGGCGAGCTTCTGTTCCGCCGTCGCTTCCGGGGGCGCCGGAAGTAAATCACCCGCCAACTGCGTCACCGTGAACTCGTCGAACGGCATGTCCTCGTTGATGGCGTTGATGACCCAGTCGCGATAGCGCCACGCATCGGGCCGCGGACGATCCTTCTCATACCCGTCCGAGTCGGCGTAGCGCGCCTTGTCCAGCCAATGCCTGCCCCAGCGCTCGCCAAACCGCGGCGAGGCGAGCACACGCTCCACCAGGTCCTCGTAGGCCCGGACCGAGGTATCCTTGACGTATGCATCGACCTCCTCCGGCGTCGGCGGCAGACCCACCAGGTCGTAGTGCACCCGCTTGATCAGCGTGTAGCGATCCGCCTCCGGCGATGGCTCAATGCCGCGCCGCTCCAGCTCAGCCAGCACGAAACGATCAATGGCGTTGCGCGGCCACCGCTGATCTCGCACATCCGGCGGCACGGGCCGCTCAATCGGTTGATATGCCCAGTGCGCCTGCCACGCCGCACCTTGCTCGATCCACCATGTAAGCGTCTGAATCTGCTGCGGCGAAAGAGCGGGGCGGTCCTTGGGCATCCGCTTGTCAGGGTCAGCATGCGTGATGCGTTTGATCAGCACGCTTGCCGCCGCATCGCCTGAAACCACCGCGATGTTGCCGCTCTTGAGTGCTCCAAAGCTGCTGTCACGCAGGCCAAGATTCAACCCTGCCTTGGGCCTGTCCGCCCCGTGACATTCGAGGCAATGCTCAGCGAGGATCGGCTGAACGTCGGTTTGAAAATCCACCTCGTCCGCGGCCCGCGCATCGCCGCAGACCCACAACGTGAGGATGCCAAAACTCCCGACTGTCGCCGCTGCAAGAGCCTGCTGTCGCATGCGATGGACACCTCGCAGTTCTACGTGAACACCTGCCCCCGAGACGTCACCGAACCATGGCAGAATTGTACGCGAGTTTTCGGGGAATGGATCACGAATCCAGCGCTGTCCCGATGCCTGCCCCCGACGCATGCAATGGACGACCCCGGCGAAGACAATGCGGGGCAATTGTTCTCGTCTACCGTCCGTTCCACGCGGAGCAGTGCCTGTGTCATCGTCATCAGCCCTGTCGTCCCGAAGGATGTTCGCGATGCACCCAACCCGCGGCGGGAAACGGACAAACAAACCTGCTACGATATCGCCCCCTCAGGAGAGGTGTCCGAGCGGCTGAAGGAGCCAGTCTCGAAAACTGGTATGGGCTCCGGCTCATCGAGGGTTCGAATCCCTCCCTCTCCGTTTTCATGTTTCACCGAATGCGCTAAGCAGCTGCAATAGCAGAGGCTTAGCGTTTTTTACGCGCTGTCTCCCGCTCCCCCTGGTGCACGTTTGGTGCACATCAGGTGCACCGGGAGCGGCCCATGTTCAAGAAGAAGCAAGCCCGTCTGCGCATCGGCAGCGTCAGCTGCTATGAGCATCACGGCAGCTGGTACATCTACTACCGCGAGGCTGGCAAGCAGGTCCGCGTCCGCGTCGGCAACAGTGACGCCGTCGCCCAGTGCACCGCGTCGCTGATCAACGCCCGGCTGATCGCCGCCGGCTCCACTTCCGGGGCCGCAGCGGGGTCGGCCATCGATCTGATGGCCCTGGCCGCTGACCTGCTGGGCATCAAGGTCCGAGGTGGCCAGGCGGCCGAGGCTGATGTCGTCGGTCCCGGCATCGATGTCGGCGAACTGCGCCGCCACTTTCTTGATCACCACGAGCACGTCGCCCACTCAGCCCTGTCGACGGTGAGCCGCTACGCCGCGGCGACGCAGCACCTGGTGGACTACTGCAGGTCTGTCAGCAACAGCGACGCCATCGCCATCGACGCGGCGGCGTTCACCGCGTACCTCCGCCGGATCCAAGTCTCGCCCAACGGCCACAGCCGCACCATCAAGCGCCGGCTGATGGACAAGGGCATCCGCTTCATCCTTGAAACCTGCCGCGCGATGTTCCGGTTCGGTCAGCGCTTCGGGCACCTGCCCAAGGCTCTCGACAACCCGTTCAGCGAGTTGGGCCTCAAGCAGATCCGCGTCCGCACGGCAAGGCCGCACTTCGTCTTCACCGCGGAGCAGGCCCAAGACTTTCTGAGGACTGCCAGCCTCTGGTCATTCGCCATCCACTTCACGCTGGCCACGACGGGCATGCGGCCGGGTGAACTCGCCCACATGCTCGTCGACGACGTCGACCTGACCGGCGGCTGGATCGCCATCCGCAACAAGCCCGAAATGGGCTGGATGATCAAGACCGGCCGCGAGCGCCGCGTCCCCATCGCCCCGGAGTTGGCCGTCGTGCTCCGCCACCTCATCGCTGGCCGCTCCGGGGGGCCTGTGTTCCTGCGGCCCAAGGCCGATCCCGACAAGGCGTGGCTGATGACGGCCACGGCAGCGCGCATGCGCATCGAGGTCCAGCGGCGGCTTGATGCCGCCGTCGTCGATGGTGGCCGCGAACTGACGCGCCGCGAAGAAAGGAAGATCAGGGCCACCATCTGGCGCGACGCGGGCGCCATCGACACCGATGCCATCCGCGTCAGCGTTATCCGCACCGCCAAGGCCGCCGGCATTGAAGCGACCTGCCCCAAGAGCTGGCGGCACACATTCGCCACGCTGCTGCAGGAAGCCGGCGTCGACCTACTCATTCGCCAGGAAGTGCTCGGTCATAAGCCCCTCGCCGCCGAGAAGTCGGCGCTGGGGATGACCAGCGTCTATACGCACGCATCACCTCTCTTAGTCCAGCGCGAGATCGACCGCGCCCTGCGGCTCTGGCCGCAGGTGCTCGGGCTGGTCACGACGAAGCTGGGAAAGGAGGTGCAGGGGTAATCGGCTCGGCAGGGAGAGAGACGTCGATCGGCGCCATCGTGGCGCTGATGTCACGGATGACCTTGGATAAGGGTTTTCAAATATGTGCAACAACAACAACAACAACAACAAGCCGCTCAACGTGATGACGGTGCATCGCACCTCATCGAAGATTCATGGCCGCTGTTCGAAGCGCCTCGATGACGCCATCAAGAAGATGCTCATCAACGTCGAGAAGTTGACGAAGGTCGAGGGGCGCGAGTGTGGCCGTACTGCTGACTCGCGCACGTACAAGCCCGTGATGAAGGCGGTCAAGTCCGGCGAGGTCGACCTCATCGTCATGGAGGACCTCACCCCCCTTACCTATGACACCGCTCGTGCGTGGGACTTCGTCCAGAGCTGCGTCGATGAAGGCGTCCGCGTGGTCGTGCCGCGTCACGCCGTTGATACCGCCGCCCCCAATTGGGGCGACCAGTTCCTGCTCGCCACGTCGGGGATGGCTCATCTTGGTGGTCGCCGTCGCCGCCGTCGGAACCAGGGAATAGCACCGGGTCACGCCGAGTCGCGCTGCAGGGCCTGCGGCTAAAGCCGCAGGCCCTGCCGCCGTTCGACGACACCACTCTCACATCGAATCGCTCATTGCATCCGGGGGCGGACGTCCACGGATGGACATCAACAGCCAAGATCACGGAGGAGTTCACCATGATGTACAGCAAGCACATCTCCAGGCGGCCGGACGGCAGCACCAATTGTGCCTACATCGGTCGCGTTTCCACGATCCATCAGAATGTCAGCAACATTGAGGCCAGCTATAAGGAAACTGACCGGATCGTGCAGCAGATTTGTGACGGCCCGGTCAACCGCCGGTACTTCGGCGAACAGGGCAGCGGGATGCTGGTCAACCGCAGGATGATGAATGACGTCTACGACGCCATCGAAGACGGCTGGGTCGACGTCGTGGTGATGGAGGACGTCTCCCGCTGCTTCCGAAATCCGCGCTGGATCCTCGCATTCATCCAAGACTGCGTCGACGCGAAGGTCCGGGTGGTCGCCCCCGGTGACAATCTTGACACGGCGGATGAGAATTGGGAAGTGACGTTGGGAGCCGCGGCGCTTCGCCACGGTCTCCACATCCCCGACACCCGCCGGCGCGTGCGCCGCACT
>OBJO01001153.1_pt1 | contig 9800 bp, 11 predicted proteins | sample 1481741 | NCBI WGS metagenome assembly OBJO01 (sample SAMN06140803, study PRJEB22556) | human gut metagenome | host: Homo sapiens | place: China: Beijing | collected 2014 | reverse complement strand
CCTGCACCCAAACTTTGAAGTATGATTAACGCAGCTAATTCAATACCCATCATTATTACTGCCAATAAAATCATATTTACAACAAGTTGTTTCACATTTGTTCCAAATTCACAAATACAATACATTATTAAAAGAACATAGATTATCATTGATACGCTTTGATTCATTTTTCCAAAACGAATCACAGACATCAACACACAGTCTAACACCACAAATCCGACAGAATATTTATCCCATCGCATCTTCTTCCCATATAAGGCATGGAGCAGCAGCAATACCGCAACCGCTTCCAATGCTATGTATAATAAAGTTATCATAATCCCAGCGCCCCAACAATCTTCTTAATAAATGTTCCGCCCATTTCCACTGCTGTTTTGGTCCCTTCCAGCGTTATAAATCGATTGGTTTTGTCAATATTTTTGATATAATCTATATTAATCACACAGTTTCTGCTGCACTGTACAAACTTCTCGTAATTCGCTTCCTCCATGATTTCCCTGAAAGATTTATACGGAATACTCAGCACATCACCGTTTTTCATATGAATACAGATTTTTCTTTTGATTAGTTCCATATAAATCACACGGTTACATTTGACAGGATACAAAATGCCGTCCTTTCTGAAAAACATCATTGCATCTGTTTCCTTTTGTGTCTTAAAATGCAGTGCATCCCGCAGAAGATTCTTAACCTGTGAGGGTGCAAACGGCTTTTCAATATATCCAAAAGCGTGCAGATCCCGCAAAGCATACATTTCCGGGTCTTCTAATGAAGTAATAAAAATAATGGGTGTAAAACGGTAACGCTCCAGCTTCCGCATAGATTGTGCATACTGCATACCTGATGTATCGCCTTTTTTTCAGTATACAGAATAATATCCAGTAAAAACACATCAATCGAAGTTTCCATCGCTATTTTATAGGCTTCTCCGACATTATCCGTGGCATAAACTTTTTCATCTTCTGCTACAGACATCACCAGTTCCTCTAAAACGTTTAAAATCTGTCTGTTATCTTCCAATATTAATACACTCATACCTTCGTATCCCCAGTCTGATTGTCTATAAACTGCAGTCCCTGCTTCATAAATGTATACAATTCGTCCTGCATCTGCGATGGTAATTTTCTCCAGACAGCATTGATTTCTCCCAAATCGTTCTCTCCATAAATGGTTTCAAACGGCATACATTCAAAATTGTTGTACAACAGCATCAGCAGCTCCGCATCGGGCTTCTTTTCATTTTTTTCCATTGCCCGGTACTTCTTTATATCCACGTGCAGCATTTTCGCCATCTGTACCTGTGACAGCCTATTCACCGTCCTGATTCCGTAAAATGCAGTATCTTCTGCCGCAATTCCAGATGTATACATATTGAAATATTCAAATTTCTCAATATACCGCTCCATCTGTTTGATATGTTTTTCATAACTTTTGATGCCCTGACGCACTGTCCAGACCATATACTGCAAAAAATCTGCTCTCCGTTCTTTATTACAGCTATCATATAAATCATTGAGTACCGTTCTGTGGTTTTCCTGTCCCGTGATAATATAATCAATATCCCAGCCCTGCTGATACAACGCCGTTAAAATTTCAAATGAGATTCTTGCCTTTCCCACTTCCATTTTGCTGACATAACTTTGTGAAATGCGAAGCATCTGTGCAAGTTCATTCTGTGATATGTTACGTTGTTCTCTGTATTTTACAAAACGCTCAAGCACATCTTTATACGCTACACTCATAAGTAATAATCTCCGAACCTAATTCATATTGATTATTATTTTAGTGTATTTATATTTCCCTAATTTATACCGTTTATGGAATATTACCAAGGAGATTGCTGCAAAATCTGCCGTTTGCCGCTTAATGCTTCCATAACAAAAAATACGGCTGCCATGAAGCGGTTTTTACCCGCCAAATGACAGCCCTGAAATTTTTGCATTTTTAGATTTTCTGACACTTCCTACTGTTCAATTGCACGGATTAAATTGACCATCTCAATCGCACCCTCTGCACATTCAAAGCCTTTATTGCCTGCCTTTGTGCCTGCACGTTCAATCGCCTGCTCAATCGTATCCGTTGTCAGCACACCGAACAGTACCGGTATATCACTGTTTAAGGATACATTTGCAATGCCTTTTGATACTTCACTGCACACATAGTCATAATGACTTGTTGCCCCGCGGATTACAGCACCCAGACAGATAACTGCATCATATTTTCCGCACTTTGCCATTTTAGAAGCAATCAGCGGAATTTCAAATGCCCCCGGCACCCATGCAACCTCAATGTCCTCCTCTTTTACTTCATGACGCTTCAATCCGTCTACTGCGCCCGCCAGCAGTTTTGATGTGATAAATTCATTAAAACGTGCTGCAACAATTCCTACTTTTACACCTTCTGATACTAATTTTCCTTCATAAATCTTCATCTTTTTTCTTCCTTCCTTATATATTAATTTTATTAAAATATTACTTTAAATATCCTTTATCATAGAAGTTCATACTCTAAAATTCTCCGGTATCAGCCTTCTTATTCCATTTGCGGTACATTGGATACATTGCATCATTACAGTAAATGTCCCATTCTCATTTTCTTTGTCTTTAAATAAAAGCTGTCATACTTTGTTGCTTCCATCTGAATCGGCACACGCTCCGTAATTTCCATGCCGTAATCCGAAAGCTGATAAACCTTATCCGGATTATTGGTTAAAAGCCGCAGAGTCTTTGCACCCAGGTCTTTTAAAATCTGCGCTCCAATGTAGTATTCACGCAAATCCCCGGCAAACCCCAGTGCCAGATTGGCTTCCAGTGTATCCAGTCCGTTATCCTGCAATTCATAGGCGCGCAGCTTATTAATCAGTCCGATACCTCTTCCTTCCTGCCGCATATATAACAGAATTCCCCTGCCTTCTTTTTCAATCTGTGTCATTGCCGCAGCAAACTGCTGCCCGCAATCACAGCGCAGAGAGCCGAACGCATCGCCTGTCAGGCACTCCGAATGGACACGGCATAAAAGGTCTTTTCCGTCACCGATTTCTCCCTTTACCAGTGCTACATGATGCTCTCCGTTTAAAAGATTGATATAACCGTATGCCTTGAATTCACCGTACTTCGTCGGCATTTTTGTCACTGCAACACGTTCTACCAGTTTATCATGCTTTTTTCTGTAGTCCTGCAATGCGGCGATGGTGATGAATTTCAACTGATACTGCTGTGCCATTTTCTTTAACTCGTCCATGCGCATCATGGTACCGTCGTCTTTCATAATTTCACAGCACAGACCGCACTGCTTTAATCCTGCCAGCTTCATCAAATCCACTGTCGCTTCGGTGTGTCCGTTGCGCTCTAACACGCCGTTTTTCTTTGCCATCAGCGGAAACATATGTCCCGGTCTTCTGAAATCCTGTGGTTTTACGCCGTCTTCCACACATTTTCTGGCAGTCAGCCCGCGTTCCTTTGCCGAAATACCCGTAGTCGTTTCCACATAATCCACCGACACGGTAAATGCCGTTTCATGGTTATCCGTATTATCTGTTACCATTTGCGGAAATTGCAGGCAGCGGCAGATTTCTTCACTCATTGGCATACAAATCAGACCTTTGGCATGGGTCGCCATAAAATTAACATTCTCTGTCGTTGCAAATTCTGCTGCACAAATCATATCGCCTTCATTTTCACGGTCTTCATCATCAGCTACGAGAATAATTTTTCCGTTTTTTAAATCCTCCAGCGCTTCTTCTACCGTACTAAACTGAAATTCACTCATCTGTTGTTCCCCTTTCTTTAAATAAATCCATTTCTTAGTAAAACCTCACGGCTTACACCACTGCCATGTCCCGGCACCAGCTTTTCAACATATTTACCGATACAATCCGTTTCAATATTGATAATATCTCCGATTTTTTTATAAGTCAGTGTCGTGTTCGCCCTTGTGTGTGGAATCACCGATACGCTGAAGCTGTCGCTTCGCACCTCTGCCACAGTCAGGCTGATACCGTCCAACGCTACAGAGCCTTTTTCAACGATATATTTCAAGGTCTTATAATCTGCTCCAATCCGGTACCAGACTGCATTGTCATCTTCCCGGATTCCTAAAATTTTCCCGGTTGCATCAATATGCCCCGACACAATATGCCCGCCAAATCTGCCACCCAGCTGCATTGCACGTTCCAGATTCACCGGACTGCCTGTGCGGACACTGCCAAGCGAAGACCGCCGCAGGGTTTCGTGCATGACATCTGCCGTAAAGCTGTCTGCTTTTAAGTCCGTTACCGTCAGGCAGACACCGTTGACCGCAATGCTGTCACCGATTTTAGTCTGCTCAAGCACTGTGTCCGCCGCAATCGTAATAACCGCCGATGCCGGATTTTTCTGAATCTGCTTTACTGTTCCGACTTCTTCGATAATCCCTGTAAACATCTGCTTTACACTCCTTCCCGTATTTTTTTTGGCACACTCTCGATTAAAATGTCTTCACCAATCCTGCGGATTTCTTTGATTTCAAATCCATATGCCTCACATGCCAGCTTGACACCGCTACCACCGACCGGTGATTTTGCTTCCTGTCCGCCAAAAATCTTTGGTGCAATATAAGTCTGCACGCAGCTTACAATTCCCGCCTGCAAGGCAGACCCGTTTAATGCTGCACCGCCCTCTAAAAGCACACTGTCAATTTTTTGTTCACCGAGCTGTTTGCATAAATCCTGTAAATCCAGCTGCTTTTTGCCGTTTTTGTCATACGTTTCCGATACTTCAAGAATTTTACAGCCTTTATCGGTAAATACTTTTTGTTTTTCTTTATCCGTACAGCACGTTGCAAGTATTGTCGGTATTTCCTTTGCCGTTGTTACAACAAGCGAATCAGCCGGGGTACGCAGTGACGTGTCACAGATAATTCGTACCGGCGAATGTCCCTCCGGCAGACGGCAGTTTAACATCGGATTATCGGCAATCACCGTTCCGACACCTGCCATAATCGCCGCACAGCGGTTCCTGTCTTCATGCACCTGCCTGCGTGCCGCCTCTCCCGTAATCCACTTGGAATCGCCTGTCACCGTTGCGATTTTTCCGTCCATTGTCATTGCATATTTCATTAGTACAAATGGGCGTTTCGTGCGGATATAATGGAAAAAGATTTCATTGAGTGCATCGCACTCCTGTTTTAAAATACCGGTTTCCACTTCGATTCCATGCGCCCGCAATACCGCAATACCGCCACCATCTACAAGCGGATTCGGGTCATTTGAACCGACATACACCTTTACAATCTTATTTTCAATAATTGCCTCCGTGCAGGGCGGTGTTTTTCCGTAGTGACAGCATGGCTCTAACGTCACGTAAAGTTCTGCTCCTGCCGGATTTTCTCCCCGCCTGCAGCAGTCCGCTATCGCATTGCGTTCCGCGTGCAGCTGGCCGTATTTTTGATGATACCCTTCTCCGATAATCCGGTTGTCCTTTACCAGCACCGCACCAACCAGCGGATTTGGATTGACTGCGCCCGTTCCCTTTTTTGCCAGCTCCAGCGCCCGGTACATATATTGTTTTGTCTGACTGCTGTTCAATTTTACGCACCTTCTTTTTATTATTGTTTACAACTGTTTTTCCATCAAATGCACAAAACCCCTGAAAAGTCCGTATAACACGGTTCCTTTTCAGGGGCTCTTTCTATTGAAATCAAAAGACGCCTTGCGGCATCCCGCATATTGTGTAATACAAAAAATGAAACTCTGAAATGCTTTCACATTCCAGAGTCTTCAATCAGTGTATACATAACTGCTCAATGACCTTTTCTTTCATCCAGACTGTACTGTCGGCTTCGGAGTTACACCGAATCATGCCTTGCGGCTCGTGGGCTATACCACCGGTTAGGAATTTCACCTGACCCTGAAAAGTATTTTGCTGTTGTGTATTATTATATACAGTGTTACCTGCACATGCAAGAATATTTTTACAATTCTTTTTATACTTCAAATAATACCAAGATTGAAGGTTTTAAAACTAGATCCTTCTACTTCCCTCGCTCATGGCTCATGCGCTCCATTGCCATATGCGCATACAGCCGCCGCACATTCCACGTTCTGTTGGTTGGTGTAAGCACTGCCTTATAGTCAATCCTTGACTGCTTATTTCTTAATTCAAATAAAAATTTATCCAGATGCTTTTCCGTTACATCACAAAATAACAGCATTCCCGGCTCTGACTTTAATTCTACCTGTACTGTGTCGACTGCAAAATTTTGCACTTCATTCTGCGTTCCGCCTGTAAAATCCTGCGCTCCGCCCATAATGCCCGCACCTTTTACGGCTAAAATCTGCTCTATCGTACAATCATAGAGCGATACCGGCACTTCCTGTACCGCAATACGCATATTGTCTGCCAGCTTTTTTACAAGCAGGGTATCTGCCGGTTTTGTCCCAAATAATAAAATTTTTTCCATGTGCCTAATTTTCTCCCTGTCCGTAGCTGACGTTGCAGTCTAAAATGCTTTTTAATACCGCATTACTCATCTTGGCAAGCGGCATATTAAATTCATCTTCGTTACAAAGCAGTGCCACGGCAAACAGATTGGCTTCATACTCCACATTCGTATGGACATTTTTTGTCGTAACATCAAAATGGTTAATCGGTTCTGTATGTAACAGGGCGTGTCCCAGTTCGTGTGCACACAGAACTTTTTGTGACAGCGTGCTGTATAAGCCGTTAATAGATATAATCGTCGGATACCCTTCCATTTTCAATGTCTGTGCCTTAAAGTCCCCGATATTCACATTCCGGATTAAAACCTTAATGCCGTACTTTTCCGCAATTTCAAATGGATTGTTTGTTTTCCAGACGGATTTGATATCACAGGCAAGCCTGATAATCTGCTGTGCTCTCATACTTTTCTCCCCCGTCATCATCTCTTATACTTATAGCTTACCAGCTTGAGCTGCTGCAAAATTTCATTGGCAAATTCCACGATTGTTTCTTCGCTCATCTCATCGGGATTGTAGCCGCCAAATGCCGCCAGTGTCGGCATTTTAAGCATAAATTCCATTGCATCCTGTGCATTTTCAAATTCTCTTGGCAGTTCACTGTCTGCCGTTTTTTGTACCGTACTGTCATTGCCCATCAGTTCCGAAGCGGACGTTTCAAAAATCTGACACAGCTTATCAAAAACTTTGATGGGTATTTTCTCAATCGTAGAATCTTCATATCTGTATACCGTAGAAACCGAAACACCGAGTGCTTTGGCTACATACTCTACAGAAATATTTTTTTCTTTTCTTTTGGCTTTAATACGTTCACCAATCGTCATTCTGAAAATCCTCCCATGAATCATCTTTTATAAGCATACAACAGCACCGCCAAAGAATCAAGTTTATTTCTGCTTTGCAGACAGTTTTCGTGCCGCAAAATTAGACAGCATATTGATAAGAATTACTACAATTAACAGTACAACTGCCGTGGCGTATGCCTGATTGGTGTTCAAACCTTCTTTAGACAGGTTATACATATGGACAGCAAGTGTTCTTGTGGAATCAAAAACGCTTTCCGGCACTTTGGCAACCGTTCCTGCCGTATAAATCAGCGCCGCCGTTTCACCGACAATTCGTCCCGTTGCCAGAATAATACCGGATAAAATGCCCGGCACGGCAGACGGAAGCACAACTTTAAATACAGTCCGCAGTTTTCCGGCGCCCAGTCCGAAGCTGCCCTCTCTGAAGCTGTTCGGTACGGAAAGCAGGGCTTCTTCTGTCGTTCTCATAACCGTCGGCAATACCATAATCGCAACCGTCAATGCACCGGCAAGCAGGGAATTTCCGAAGTGGCAGACACCGACAAAGAAAATCATGCCAAATAACCCGTACACAATTGAGGGAATACCGGATAAGGTTTCTGCTGTCACGCGGACAATACTGACAATTTTATTTCCTTTTTTTGCGTATTCAACCATATAAATAGCTGAAAATATACCAATCGGTACAACTATCACAAGTGCCAGTGCCGTCAATAACAGCGTGTTAATAATGGACGGAAGCATGGATACATTTTCCGAATTATACTCCCATGCAAACAGGTCCGGTGTCAGATGCGGAACACCTTTTACAAGAATGTATACTATAATAAATCCTAAAACCAGTACCGTAATCAGTGCTGCCAGCGAAGTCAGAATATACACCGCAAAGGAACCCGGATGTTTTAAATAGCTTTGAAATTTCTGCTTCACACTCTGATAATTAATTGCCTCTGCCTTACCGGCGCTGCCGGCATTTTCCATAGCTGCTTTTACATTTTCCATGATTAGTGTACCTCCTTCCGTTTCAGGATAGAAAAGAGCATGTTAATAATTAAAATAAAGACGAATAATACAACGCCCGTTGCAATTAACGCTTCTCTGTGTAAATCTGTTGCATAACCCATTTCAATAACAATATTGGCCGTTAATGTACGGATACCCTGAAAAATGCCCTTTGGCATTCTTGCCTGATTACCGGCAACCATGATGACCGCCATTGTTTCACCGATTGCACGGCCAATTCCTAAAACAATTCCTGCCATGATACCGGATTTTGCAGCCGGTACAACGGTTAAAAATACGGCTCTTTCATGCGTTGCCCCAAGTGCCAGCGCCCCCTGGTAATACCGTTTTGGCACGGCGCGGATTGCGGATTCTGCAATGCCGATAATCGTCGGTAAAATCATGATGCCAAGTAAGACGGATGCCGTAAAAATGCTCTGACCGTTCCCGCCAAACGTGTCTTTAAACAGCGTTCTGACCGCCGGTACAATCACACATAAACCAAAAAAACCATATACGACCGAAGGGATTCCTGCCAGCAGGTCAATTCCCGGTTTGATAATTTTATAAAGTCCTGCCGGACAGAATTTTGCAAGATAAACTGCTGTTAAAAGTCCAATCGGAACACCGACAATAATCGCTCCGGCTGTTACATAAATACTGCCGAGAATCATCGGAAAGATTCCGTAAATATCATTTCCCGGTTTCCATCGTTTTCCAAGCAGGAAATCAAACACACCGATTTCTTTCATTGCCGGCAGTCCGTTTGCAAACAGGAATATGCAGATCAATGCAACTGCCAGAATCGACACGCATGCACATAGTAAAAATACATATTCCATTACTTTTTCTTTTACTTTCATTTTACAAATGCTCCCTTCTTACGCACAAACACGCCGCCACACTAAGATTTTTTGTCTTTCTCATTTTCTATCTTAGTGCGGCAGCTTTTAAAAAGGATGGGTTATAGAATTACTTTACATTGCTCCAGTCTGTTGTTTCACCTGTAAAGATTGCCTTTACCTGTTCAGATGTGATGTTTGAAGCGCTGTTTTTGTTGTTTACGATAACTGCAATACCATCCAGTGCGATTACCTGATTGGTAAGACCGGCACTCTTTTCGCTGTCCTTTAATTCTCTTGATGCCATACCAATATCGCATGTACCGTCAATTGCTGCTGTCATACCGGTTGTTGAATCGCTTTCCTGAAGTTCAATCTTAGCACCTGTGTTAACCTTCTGATATGCTTCTAACAGTTTTTCCATAACTGGTGTTACAGAAGAAGAACCTGCAACAACAATCTTTCCTGATGCGCCGTTGCTTGTAAATGCACCGCTGTTACCCTGTGAAATGTAACCGTTTGATTCTACAATCTTCTGTCCGTCTTCACTTAAAATGTAGTTGATGAAATCCTGTGTTACTTCTGATACTGTTCCCTTTGTTGCGATGTTAAACGGTCTTGAAATCTTGTATGTACCGCTCTTTACATTGGCTGCTGTTGCTTCTGCACCGTCAA
>OBJO01001141.1_pt1 | contig 9886 bp, 8 predicted proteins | sample 1481741 | NCBI WGS metagenome assembly OBJO01 (sample SAMN06140803, study PRJEB22556) | human gut metagenome | host: Homo sapiens | place: China: Beijing | collected 2014 | reverse complement strand
CTCATGGACGGGGGAACCGCAGCGGGGGCATTTGCCGATTTCCGGCTTTTCCGTTTTGAAACGCTCCTTGTCGTTGTCGGAAAGGAACGGATAGGATTTCACAAGCTCCCGCGCCATAGCTTCAATGCCGGATAAAAATTCGTCGGGGTCGGCTGCTCCCTTTGCAATCTGCGTCAGATTGTTTTCCCATTCTGCGGTCAGCTTTGGGGAAGTGAGATTGTCCGGCAAAATGCACACAAGGTTATTCCCGTCTTTTGTAGGGATAAGCTGCTTTCCCTTGCGCTCCACAAAACCGCTGCTCACTAACTTTTCAATGACAGCGGCGCGGGTGGCGGGCGTTCCAAGCCCTTTGCGCTCTGCGTCCGGGTCGGTGTCCTCATTCCCGGCGCGTTCCATAGCCGAAAGCAAAGACGCTTCATTGTGGGGCTTCGGGGGCGTTGTGTCGTGTTCCGTTACCTTTGCTGCGGGATTATCAAAGCTCTGTCCCTCGGCAAGCTCCGGCAGCGTTCCGTCTGCTCTGTCCTCGTCGTCTGCTTCGGGCTTATCTTTAAGCGTAGCCCGGTAGCGGCGTTCAAGGTCTTTCCAACCGCCCGCAAGCACCGTCTTTCCCCTCGCGGTAAAGTCGGCTCCGGCGCAGGAGAAAACCGCCGTAACCGTTCCAAAGATGTGCGGCGCGGCAGTAGCGAACAAAAGACGCGCCCCCGCAAGGGTAAGGATATTCTTTTCGCTTTCCGGCAGCGCGGCAAGGTCGGTCTTTGCAAGCTCCATAGTAGGAATGATTGCATGGTGGTCTGATACCTTTTTGCTGTTCAGCACCCTTGCAATCTCCGGCGAAAAGCTCATGCCCTCCATAAAGGGCAGCGTCCCGCATAACAGGGCGATAACCTTTGCCGCTGTTTCCTCCATGTCGTCGGTCAGATAGCTGCTGTCCGTCCTCGGATAAGTAAGCAGCTTCTTTTCATACAGGGCTTGCGCCAGGTCAAGTGTCTGCTTCGCGGTATAGCCGAAAATACGGTTTGCTTCCCGCTGCAAAGAGGTAAGGTCAAAGAGCTTCGGCGGGGCTGCGCTTTTCTTTTCCCTCACAAGGGAAGTGCAGACAGCCCGCGACGCTTCGCAGGCCGCTTTCAGTTCCTTTGCTTCCTCTGCGGCGCAGATCTTCCCGCTTGCGGCTTCTGCGCCGGATAAATCAAGCCGCACATGGTAATATTTTTCTTTCTTGAAAGTGCTGATAGCAGCGTCCCGGTCTACAAGCATTTTTAAGGTCGGTGTCTGGACGCGCCCCACGTTCAAGGTGCGGTTATACAGGCAGGAGAAAAGGCGGGTGGCGTTAATGCCGATAATCCAGTCAGCCTTTGCGCGGCAGAGGGCAGACGCAAAGAGCGCGTCATAGTCCCGCCCGTCCTTTAAGTTCTCAAAGCCCGCCTTGATTGCGCTTTCTTCCATTGAGGAAATCCACAAGCGGCGCATAGGCTTCTTGCACCCGGCGACTTCATAGACAAAACGGAAAATGAGTTCTCCCTCACGTCCCGCGTCGCAGGCGTTGACGACTTCGGAAATGTCGGTGCGGTGCATAAGCTCCTTTAGGATTTTGAATCGCTTTCCCTTATCTGCGGAAACGGTATACTGCCATTTCTGCGGCAAAATCGGCAAGCTGTCATAGCTCCACTTTTTGTACTGCTCCCCATAGGCGGCAGCGTCGGCAAGCTGTACCAAATGCCCGACGCACCATGAAATGAGGTAGCCGTTTCCCTCGATATATCCGTCCTGTTTCTTCTTTGCCCCAAGCGCGGCGGCGATAGTCTGCGCCACGCTCGGCTTTTCAGCGATAACTAAAATCAATTAAAGTTCCTCCTTTCCGCGTTCCGGCTCCGCGCCCTGTTTCTCCTGTACCTGTTTCAGACAGTAGCCCACACAAGGGGCTTGCCTTTTATAGGGGCAGGAAGCGCAGGCCGGGGATTTGAAAACAGGCGGCGCATTGTCGCGCCGCCCGCATGGTCGTTGTATCATCATCTTTTCAAAGGGATTGTCGGTAAACAGGGTCATGCGTCCTCGTCCTCCGTATCATCTTCGGAAGCGTCCCCGTCTGCGTCGTCCGGCTCCGGCTCGTCCTCGTCGTAGTCCTCAAAATCAAAGTCCTCAAGGTCGGTGCCGCCTTTGACGCTCTGCTTCGGTTTCATAAACTTAAAGTAATAGAACGCGCCCCCGCCGCCAAGAAGTGCCACGACAAGGAAAAGCACAAGCCCACCGGTATTGCTTTTTTCCTGCGACTGTTCGGTAGGTTCTTCCGGCTCCGGCTCGGCTTCTTTGCCGCTGCAAGCGGTCATGTTGGTAGAGCATACCGGGCAGGACGTATTGATTTTCCCGGTTTCGCATTTTTCCGTACAGGTGCAGACAGCGGGGGTCTGCGCTTCGCTGTTTTCCCCGTCCTCCAAGAGCGCGAAAAGGTCTGCGTCGTCCACTTGATTTAAGAAATGGACGGTGTTTTCGCCCTCGTCGTCCCGGTCAATGAGGATATAAAAATAGTTCCCGGCTTTGGTCGTAACTGTGATAAGCTGCTTATTGCCGCCGAAATCGTCAACAAGGGTCGCGTTCCCCTCCGGCGTAAGGGGTGCGGTTTCTTCGGGTTCCTCATAGATAACGCCGCTGTCGTTGGTCGCGTCAGCGGCGGGCTGCTCCGGCGTTTGTGCAAAAGCAGTAACGGAAAAGCCGCCCATGAGCATAAGGGCGGCGCAAAATGCGGTCAGCGTTCTAAGGATTTTCTTATTCATTCTCGGTGTCCTCCTGTTCTTCGTCATAGTCTGCGGCTTCTTCGGGAACGGCGGCAGCCATGCCGGGAATACCGCCGCCGGACAGCATAGCGTTAAGCTCTGCGGGGGTTAAGCGCATGGAGCGCACAAGCTGTACGATTTCAAGGTTTTCCGCTTCGGTTTTCTGCGCTTCCAGTCCTTTCAGCTTGTTCTGATACTCTGTGATTTTCTCGCGGGTTTTCTGGATTTCCCGGTCGATACGTTCAATCTTACTCATTGCCATAATGTCAATACTCCTTTCATTTTTGCGGTTAGTTCCAGTTCATCAGCCCGTACCCTTTGATACAGGCATAGTCTAAGGGATAGCTTTTGATTTTGCAGGCGTCGCCGGAATTGCCCTCGACGGTATAGACGCGGCTTCCGTCTGTGCCGATAACAAGCCCTACATGGTCTGCACTTCCGTCTAAGTCCCAGTCGAAAAAGATAGCGTCGCCGGGTGCGATATTCTCATAGCCCCGCGCTCCCCATTGCCCGCGTGAAGTAAACCACGGAATACCCTGTGATTGACAGGCGGCAAAACGCGGCTCGGATAAGCCCATTTGCCCGTAGCACCACGACACAAAGCAGGCGCACCACTCCACGCGGCTGTTAAAGCCGTACCAGCTCCAATAGGGCTGCCCGCCCACGTTGCCGACTTGCCGCTTCGCTATATCTACAATCGCGGTATTTCCGGGGCGCGTCCCGTTTACAAACTGTACGCCGCTTAAATCCTCGGACGCGGAAACGTCGGGAGAACCGCCGCCGAAAATCAAGGGCTTGTTGCCGCTTGTTTCCAGATACACCCGGTACATTTCAAGCTGTTCTGCGGTCAAAAGCTCCGATACAAAGCTGTTAATCGGTCTGTTTGTCAGCTTGACATTGAGAATGTAATAGTTATAGGGTACTTCAACAGTATAGGTATCGCTGTGGCTGTTCCCGTCCTCGTCCGTCCATGTGTCGGTGCGGGTTTCGGTGCGGTAGCGCACTTCGATTTCTTCCGTCAGTGTCAAGGTGTACTGCTTATCAAAGACGCGGTTTAGCTCTGCCTGTGCGCTCTGGGGCGTGTAGCTCTGCAAAAGGGCGGTAAGGTAAGAAGCCAGTTCATGCGGGTTATGCCCGATATTGTCAAGGTCGTAGCGGTATTCATCATAGCCGGGATTCTCGCGCTCGATATTGTCAATCCGCTGCTGAAGCTCGGTTTCCTTTGCGGCGTAGTTGTTTTCCGTTGCCACAAGGTCGCTGTCCTCCGACGTGTAGGACGTCCCAAGAACGCCGTTCATCATGCCGGAAAACATAGCCCCGCAGGAAGAAAGTCCCGCTGATACCATGATGAATAAGAGCAGCGCGGCAACGGCGATACCAACGCCCGCCGGGTGCCGCCCCACAAAAGCAACCGCTTTCTTTGTTTCCTCGGCGGTTTTCTTCGCTGCCTTGCGGGTATTCTCGGCGGCTTTCTTTGCGGTAGCTGCGCCGCCCGTCTTTGCTGCCTTTGCATACTGCCGCTTGATTTGCTGCTTCTGCATGAAACGGGATAAGGGGTTACTTGTAAGCTGCGGGTTCTCATGCAGCGTCTTGTGGTACAGGTAATTGACGTTTGCTTTCTCCGCCGCTTTTTCAGCTTTTGCCGCCGCCCGGTAGGGTTTCAGCTTGTGGCTGCGGTAGCCCTCCCGGATTTTCCGCGTCCCGTACTTTGCGCCTTTCTCCGCTAATTCCTCGGATTTATGCGCTCCCTCCACGCCGGAATTGTCCTTTTCAACGGAATGTATCTTGTTGTGGACGAAAATACCCGCTTCCTGCGCGGGGCGGGATAGCGGGTTAGGGTGGGCTTTGCCGCCGTTTATCGGCTTTTCCTGCTCGGTAAAGCGTAAGCGGGTCTTTGCCTTTCCTGTGGCTTCGTCAAAGGTGCGTTCCCCTACAAGTTTCTTTTCTTTGGGGATAGCTGCCTTTGCCGCGTCCAGACGGTCAGCGGCTTTATCCGATTTCCTGATGTACGTTTCAAGTTCCGGGGCAGCGCGTTCCTCGTCGGTAAATTGCAGCCGGGAAGATTTCGTCCCGGCGGTAGCTTCTGCCTGTGCCTTTCGTACCGCTTTTTTAGACGCTTTGCGGGTATGGGCGGCGTCGATATGCTCCATGACGCGTTCCGTTTTGCCCGTGTCTGCTTTGGGGGCAGCTCCCGGCACATGGGGCAAGGGAGAAGTCGGGGAAGCTGCACCTTGTAGCTGCGCTGCGTCCTGTGCTGCCTGTTGCTCCGGGGATTTCTGAAAATCCGCGTCCTGCGTCCGCTTGCTGATACGTTCCGTGTCTCCCGTGGTCTGATTTTCTGCGATAGCCCCGTCGCGGGTCATTTTCTGCGTGATTTTATCACGGGGCTTTAATGGGTCTTTCAAGTGTTACCACCTCCAATCCGCGCCCCTGCAAGGGCGCAATACTCGGCGTTCAGTTCAATGCCGATATAGCGGCGGTCAAGGCTTTTCGCTGCAAGTCCGGTGGTGCCGCTTCCAAAAAACGGGTCAAGGACAACGCCGCCTGCCGGACAGCCCGCCAGTATGCACGTTTCCGCGAGTTTCGGGGGATAAGCGGCAAAATGCCCGCCCTTATACGGTACGGTATTGATAAGCCAAACGTCCCGCTTGTTCCTTGTGGTCGGCATAAGGGCGTCGTCATAATAGCCGCCGCTGCGGGGCTGATTGATACCCTGCACCTTGCCCTGTCCCGGTACTTCCTCGGCGTATTTGTGTCCTGCGCTGCGCCCCTGCCGGTACCGCGCTGCCGTTCCCGGCGCGATCGGCTCCGCAATGGCGGCAGCGTCATAGTAGTATTTCTTTGATTTCGTCAGTAAAAAGATATGCTCATAGCAGCGGCTCGGTCGGTCGCGGCAGCTTTCCGGCATGGGATTTTCTTTCAGCCAGATAATATCACTCCGCAGATACCACCCGTCAGCGCGCAGGGCAAAAGCTAAAAGCCACGGAATACCGATTAAGTCCTTTTGCTTGCAGCCCGCTTTCATGCCGCTGCCGCAGTATGTGTCTGCGATATTCAGCCAAAATGTCCCGTCGTCTTTGAGTACCCGGCGCAGCTCCCGGAACACTTCCACAAGCCGCCCGATATACTGCTCCGGCGTGTCCTCACGTCCAATCTGCGCGTCAAGCCCGTAGTCCCTTAGTCCATAGTAAGGCGGGCTTGTGACGCAGCAGTTCACGCTTTCGCTCGGAAGCTCCCGCAGGGCATAGAGGGCGTCGCGGTTGATGATTACGTCTGTTTTCATGGCTTGCTCACTTCCTCCGGCTTTGTCGTAAGCAGACAGTAAAGCTCGGTGTCCGTCGGGAAGCGGTCAATGAACGGCAGCACCACATTCCCGTAAAAGATAAGCCCCTCGCCCGCTTCGGTGTGGGTTACATACTTCATCTGCTGCGGGGAGATGTTAAGCTGCTTTGCAAGGATAGCCCGGTCGCCCTGTGCCTGATTGAGCATGAGGACAAAATCGGAGTTTTCAAAGATATTCTCGACTTCGCGGCTGCTTAAAAGGTCTTTGACGTTCTGTGTGATAGCCGTCGGTATGCCGCCCCATTTACGAAAACGCTTCCAAATCTCCACAGAATAGGCTGCGGTTTGTTCCTCTTTCAAAAGCAAATGAAATTCGTCCATATAGTAACGGGTTGCCTTTTTCTCGGCGCGGTTGACGGTCACGCGGTTCCACACCTGGTCTTGCACAATGAGCATACCTAATTTTTTGAGCTGCTTTCCAAGCTGCTTAATATCAAAGCAGACAAGACGGTTTGAAAGCTCCACGTTGGTACGGTGGTTAAAGACGTTCAGAGAGCCGGAAACATAAAGCTCCAATGCCGCCGCAATGCGGGCAGCTTCCGGCTCCGGCTGTTTCAGCAGTTCGTTGTAGAGGTCGCCCAAAATCGGCATTTTTGCCGGGTCGGGGTCTGCAAGGAAAGGTCGGTACACATTCCTAACGGCGCGGTCAATGACGGTCTTTTCCACGGGCTGCAAGCCCTCTTTGCCGCCGATAACAAGCTCGCAGAGGGAAAGGATAAAGTCGGATTTCAAGGCAAGCGGGTTGTCGTCCTCGGAGTAGTTGAGGTTAATATCCATAGGGTTCACATACTGGGGCTTGCCGTCCATGCCTTTTCCGGCAGGCGACAGACGTATCACTTGCCCGCCCAAACGCTGCACAAGGGAAAAATATTCTGCTTCCGGGTCGCAGATAATAATATCGTCGTCGGTAATGAGAAAGGCGTTTGTCATTTCCCGTTTTGCCGCAAAGGATTTACCGCTTCCCGGTGTTCCAAGAATAAGCCCGTTGGGATTTTTCAGTTGCTTGCGGTCGCAGAGTATCATGTTGTTACTAAGGGCATTTAAGCCGTAGTAAAGGGCTGCACCCCTTTGGAAAAGCTCCTGCGTGATGAACGGGATAAAAATAGCGGTGCTACTGGTCGTAAGCCCTCTTTGAATGGGGATAAGGTTCTCCCCAAGAGGAATAGAGGACATAAAGCCCGCTTCCTGCAAATAGTCAAGGCGGGTCAGAGCGCAGTTGTTTTTCTGTGCAAAGCCCGCCGTAGCAAAGATGTCATTATCCAGTTTCCGCTTCGTGTCTGCCATGTTTACCACAAGGAACGTCAGCAGAAACATTCTTTCATTTCTGCTCTGTAAATCCTGCAAGAGATTTTTCGCTTCGCTGCCGAACGTGGCAAGGTCGGACGGAATTATATCCATATCGTACCTGCTGCGTACCGCCTTTTTCTGTTCCTCAATCTTCATCTTGTCGAGGTCGGTAATTTTGCGCTTGATAGTCTTGATTGCTTCGCTCTGGTCGATACTGCGGATATGCAGATTGACGATAATTCCGTTTTCAAGGTCGAGAATGTCCGAAAGCATACGGTCGTTCAGCTCCGGCGCAAGGATTTCAAGGAAGCTAACAGCACCGAGCTTGCGCCCCATGCGAAACGTCCTGCCGTCGCCAAAGCGGAACGAGGACGGGGCGATAAAGTCCTTTGTGGTAAGCCCGGACGGTACAAGCCAGTCCCAAGAGAAACGGAACGGCTCGCCCTCCGGGTGGAAAATCCCATGCAGTACGTTCAAGCGTTCCTGTCCGTTCATGGGGCGGGCGGTTACACCAAGCACCTTAAAATTATTGAGTACGTCGGTTTCGATACGGGAAAGGCGGGCTTTTGCCGCCGCAAGATTGTCCGCTTCAATGGAAAAGGTAATGTACTTGCACTTTTCCAGTCCGTTGTTGCCTTTTTCAAGCTGATTTTTAAGCATATCCGCGTACTCCCTGCGGATAGAGTTAAAAGCGTCGTCCTGCGCCGGAATTTCGATAGCCGCCTGTGCCTTTTCCTTTCTTGCACCCTGATTGATGAAAGAGAGCTGCACCGAAACGGAAGCGTCAAAGTAGTTGAGAAAATCGCACCAGTTTTCAAAAATGGCTGTCTTATCGTCTGCCTGTGCAAGCTGATAGTTAATATCTTCAAAGACAAGGCTTTTACTGTATTTCTTTTCCGTTACCCTGCAAATCCCGTCCGGGTACATCTGCAAGTAGGGAATGGTCTGTTGTGCGGTGCGGGGCTTCCCGTCGCCCTTTGCCGCCTGTATCACGGCGGCGATTTCTTTCTTTTCTGCGCGGGTCAGCTTACGCTTCACGGGATTTTTTACCGCGCGGGTCATGGTTTTTCGTTCTGCCATTGACAATAGCCGATACCTCCTTTTCCAGTTTTCGTTGTTTTTCTATGACGGCATAAAAATTTTCCGTCTGATAGGGGCGTTCCTTTGGTCGGATAAACTTTGTCTGAATGACGTTCTTTATCACGATTTCAAGGGGCTGCCCGTGTTTTTCATACATTGCCAAGAGGAAGCAGGGAAGCATAACGACAATCATTGCAAATGCCGCCATGCTTGTTCCCGCGCTGTCTTTGAGCAAAAAGAAAAGCGGTAGTCCCATAGCGAGGGCTGCCGCAAAACATATAATCTGCCGCTTTGTCAGATTAAAAGCGACTTTCGTTTTGATTTTTGATAAGTCTTTGGGTACGGGTACATACGCCAAGTGAAAACCTCCTCCTTTCGGTCTTTAATGGGCGTTAAATATTGACTTCGCAAGTGCGCCTGTTTTGAATAGGGAGAAGCACAAAATCACGGTGTAGGCTGCAAGGGAGAAAATCGCGCTGTGCAGGTTGTCCGCTACAATCATGCTGCCAACCAAAACCGCATAAATGCCGACGCATATCATTATGAGGAAGCCTTGAAAACCGAGGGCGAACAGGGCTTTTAAGTAGTTGTTGCCTATCTGCCCCCACTCTCTGTTGGTCATAGTTGCAAACGGGATAGGCGATACCGAACAGTAAAGGTAAATTTCTATCATTCTGCCGTACAGGATAACCGTGATAAGCACCGACATGATTTTCATGCAAAGGCTCACAAGGCTTGTTTCCATAACGAGCAAAAGCAGTTCGGGGATTTCCATAGCGTCAAGTCCGGCTTGCATGGACGAGAGGGCGGCGTCAACGTCGATATTCGTATTGCCGCCGATCACGCCCGCTGCGCCGGAAACAACGTGCTGCGCCATATCGAACACCGCCATAGTGATAGTAAAGGTGTGGGTAACGAGATACACCGCTACCCACGCCTTGAAAAACCACTTAAAGAACATGAACGTGTCAATATCGTGCATATTGTTCTTTTCCGTTACCATGCTGATAAGCTCCACGCATAGAACGTAGGTAATGACAAGCCCCGCAATGGGTACAATCACATTTTCCGACAAACTCTGTATCATGGAAAATATGCCTGCGTTCCACCCCTGCGGGGTTTGTCCTACCTCTGCGGCGATAGTTCCGACTTTTTCGTTTACGTCCCCGAACATAGTTGACAGATTACCGTTAATGGCTCCAATGAGGATTTCCTTTATCCATTCGTTAATCGCGTCAAGTATGCTCTGCATAGGCTAACCCCGCCGCTTAACCGAACAGGCCGGAAAGCAGAGGTACAAGGGTGCCACCGATAAGGGCAACGCCGCCGCCCGCCATGAGCTGTTTTATCCCCAATTAGGTGTAAAACTCTGCTCGATGGCGGGCGGCGGCGTACAAAAAATCTATATG
>OBJO01001135.1_pt1 | contig 9905 bp, 9 predicted proteins | sample 1481741 | NCBI WGS metagenome assembly OBJO01 (sample SAMN06140803, study PRJEB22556) | human gut metagenome | host: Homo sapiens | place: China: Beijing | collected 2014 | reverse complement strand
AGGCGCTGGGCCGGAACCGTTCCCAAAACGCGCAGGGCTTCGTCGCGGTATTTCGGCTGGACGACGACGATAGCCGGCTGGTCGCTGTTCCAGAGGTCATATAAGTCCTGACTGCCGTAGTACATATTCGTCCGGTCCGTATGATGGATGCCGAATTCCAGCTCGCCCATGAAGTTACCCGCAGCGATGGGACGATCCAGGTAGTAGACCAGGCCGGGCATGAACGAGCCATACATGATGATCGGCGTGCTGTCCGGGACGTTCAGGGACCGGATGTCCTGACTGACCGTATAGGCCGTCTGATGGTCGTGAATCTGGCCCTGGACCTGATGGGCGCCGAGGCCGAAACCATAGGCCATGACGCTGAGGATGACCAGGACCGAGAGGAAGTCCTTCTTGCGATGCCAGACCCAGGCCGCAGCCAGCGTGCCGACCAGGAGCGAGGCTATGAGCAGGCCGCCGTGGGTCAGGAAGTCGGCGACGGTCAGGAAATCGGTGTGCATGAGGTAGGCGATGCCCGCTGCCGTGAACAGCAGGCAGAGGATGGCGTTGATGAGAAAACTGTGGCCGAGCCAGCGCCCTTCCTGACGGCACCGTTCGATAGAAGCGGCCAGGAGGACCGACAAGGGCAGCCAGCAGGGCAGGATGTACGTTGGCAGTTTCGAGTCGGAAATACTGTAGAAGATGTAAATCAGGCCGGCCCAGAGGGCGAGCAGCAGCAGGTCCCTCTTATGCCGCAGGGAACCGGGCTTGCGGAAAATCCCGTCTTTGCTGAAGAACGTCGCCACGAAGCCCGTCCAGGGCATGAGGCCGGCGATGAGGACCGGGACGAAGTAGTACCAGGGATGGAAGCGTTCGTGCATCTTGGTGGCGAAGCGCAGGAAGTGTTCGCGGATGAAGAAGAAATAGAAGAAGTCCGGATTCTTCTGGCAGACCAGGTAGTACCAGGGCATGGCGATGACCAGGAAGAGGATGATGCCCGGCAGGTAGAAGAGTTTGAGGAAGAGGCGCGGCCGCTTGCTCAGCAGGGCATACCAGAAGAGGATGCCAAAGGGGAAGACGATGGCGATGAGGCCTTTCGTGAGCATGCCGAAACCCATGGCAGCGTAGAAGATGAGCAGGTATTTCTTGTTTTCCGTCCGTTCAAAGACGTAGAACGAGACCAGGCAGGCATCGATGAAAAAGGTCAGGGCCATGTCCATGACGCCGATAGAGGCGACGATGAGCTGCAGTGCCGACGTAGCTGCGATGACGGCAGCCAGGAGCCCTGTGCGTCGGTTGTACATGGTCTTGGCCAGCCAGAAGGCCAGGAAGACGTTACCCAGGCCCGTCAGGGCCGGCAGGATGCGGCCCGTGAATTCACGGATGCCGAAGAGCTCCATGGACAGGGCCGTGACCCAATATTGGAAAATAGGCTTCTCGAAATAGGGCATGTAATCGAAGTGGGGCGTGATGTAGTCGCCAGACAGGACCATTTCCATGGCGACCCGGTGATAGCGCCCTTCGTCGAGGTCGATGAGATGATACGACCCGATGTGGGCCAGGTACAAAAAGGCCGCAGCGGCGATGAACAGGCCCATCAGAAAGCGCCGGTGGCGGCGAAGTGCGTCAGTCATAAAATACCTCCTATATATGTGCGTTACTATATAGTATACAGGAAGATTATAAATAAATCATAAAAGAAATGACAATTTACTGTGTTTTCATATTTCTGTAACATATGTCATTTTTACCTTAATGCGTCAGGGACAGGCGCGGCCGTCTGGGTTTGACGATGAGCAGGACGCCGCCCAGGACCAGGAGGATGCCCAGGGCTGTATGCCAGGTGAAGGCTTCGCCCAGGACGAGGATGCCGCTGACGACGCCGACGACGGGGACGACCAGGATGGCGACGCCGGCCTTGCCGGCTTCCATGTGGGCGAGGATATAATTCCATAAGAAGAAGCCGACAGCTGCAGCCAGGATGCCGTTATAGAGCAGACAGGCGGCAGCTGTTGTTGTCCAGTGGATGGACGGCTGTGGGACAATCAGGGCGACGATGAAGAGCAGGAGCGAGCCGACGACCATCTGCCAGGCCGAGTACTGCAGGGGCGGGCTGTCCTGGAGGTGCCGTTTCAGGATGATGCCCGATGCGGCCCAGGCGGCGGCCCCGGCGAGGACGATGGAGACGGCTGTCATATTGCCCAGGTCATGGATGTCCATGAGGACGAAGAGGCCGGCGATACAGATGGCTATGCCGGCTATTTTCCGGATCGTCAGCCTTTCTTTGAGGAAGAGCTGGGCCAGAATGGCCATCCACACGGGCATGGTGTAGTTCAACACGGAGACGACGCCGGCTGTCAGCGAATACATGCCAATCTGCATGCAGACATTGTTGACGGCAATCTGCAAGATGCCCGTAGCGGCGATCCACTTCCAGTACTTTCGTTCCGGGACGGGAATACGGCGCCAGGCGCAGACCGAGAGCATGACGGCGGCGCCGATGAGGAAGCGGAAGGCCACGAACAGGACGGGCGGGAAGTAAGCATTGGCCGTCTTCATGACGACCCAGTTGAAACCCCAGATGGCATATAATAGAAATAGAGCGCGCATCATAGGAAAACACCTTCTTTTTTTTAGAAATTGATTAGCAACCTTATTTTATCGGACGGGAGAGGAGAAATCAAGGCAATGGCCCGTCCGGCAGGGCATGGACAGACAGGCCGGGAACGGCTATAATGGAAGAAAAGATTTACAGGAGGAGCGATTCTTATGTTACATATTGGCCTGACCGGCGGCATTGCCTCCGGCAAAAGCACCGTCGTCACCATGCTGCGTGAATTGGGGGCAGGTATCGTCGACTGCGACGTCATTGCCCACGACGTCGTCGAACCCGGTTCGGAAGGACTTAAGGCGGTCGCTGCGGCTTTTGGGCCGAAGACGCTCTTAGCCGACGGATCCATGGACCGGGCCTACATCGGCAGCGTCGTCTTTGGCGATAAGGCGAAGAAAGCGCAGCTCGAAGCCATTTTATTCCCCCTCATCCATGCCGGCATCGACGGGGAAATCAAAAAAATCGAAGAAAATAAAAAAAATCCTGTCATTTTCCTTGACATGCCCCTGCTTTATGAGGTAAAATACGATTCGTACGTTGACGAAACGTGGCTGGTGTACGTCGATCCGGTAACGCAGCTTACGCGGCTGATGAAGCGGAACGGCTATTCCGAAAGTGAAGCACTGGCACGGATTCATGCACAGCTTCCTATCGACGACAAACGGTCTTTGGCACAGGTCATCATCGACAATACCGGCTCTCCGGAAGAGACGCAGAAACAGGTACTCGTCGCATGGCAGGCCTTGATGGACCGCATCAAAGGGTAGGGAGAAGACGTTGAGAAAAAGAGCAAGCACCAAAGGGAAAATCATCATAGCGGCATTATTGATATGTCTGTCCGCATCGTACTTTTATTCTTGGAAAGATGATGTCATGCGGAAGTTCGTATACCCCCTCCAGTACGATTACCTGGTTCGGCAGTATGCCTACGAAGACAAAGTCGACCCCGCCCTGGTGGCGTCCGTCATCTTAGTGGAAAGCAAGTTTGACGAACGAGCTGCTTCCCAGCCCGGTGCCCATGGCCTCATGCAGGTCATGCCCGACACGGCACAATGGATTGCCGATGAGATGGGGATGACCGACTACACGCCTGAGAAACTCAATGACGTCCGTACAAACATCAGGTTGGGAACCTGGTATCTGGCCTACTTATTGAAGGAATACGACGGGAATCAAGTACTGGCCTTGGCTGCGTATAATGCCGGCCGGGGACATGTCGACTCGTGGATCCAGAAATATGGCTGGACGAAAAATTTTCAAGAAATTGAAAAAATCCCCTTTTCAGAAACGCGAGAATATGTTAGAATAGTCTTGCTGAACGAAAAGCATTACAAACAGCTTTACGATTTCTGAGTTATGCGGTTGTGGCGGAATGGCAGACGCGCTGTCTTCAGGCGGCAGTGATCTTCGATCGTGCGGGTTCAACTCCCGCCAACCGCACCATTTTTACTATGGATGCTACATTGATTGAAACACTCAAACAATGGAATATCACAACTGTTCTCCCACTTTCAGTGGGAGATTTTCAGTTATTGGAAGAATATCGCATGATCGAGAAAGACGGCAAGCCCGTCGAGTATCGCTTGTTCACCTATGAGAATCACGTCAACGGCTGGACCGTGCGGGCCATCTTGAACCCCGAATCGGAAGAATTCTCTATCCGGACGGATATCGGCATGCTGGAATTCGCCCTCATCGAATTCATCACCGATTCCTTCGACCTCTTCCGGTCCATGGTCGAAGAGCGCCTGGCCCGTATCATCCACGACGATTACGTCGAACGGAGCCGCAATTTCAGCGTCATCCTCAAGAACAAGGGCGTCCCTGACGTCGCATGGGATGAGTTCCTGCCTGACAGCTATCAGGGCTTCCGGCGCCTGGTCAAGCCCAACGATGCCGTGCGCATCATCAACGGGTCCTACATGATCCTGGCTTATTACGACGTAGCCACGCGCAGCGGCCTGTCCCTGATGTATAACGTCCTCCGCGACGATTTCTTTGCTGAACGGCGGGTGCAGAACTTCCCGAACCTGGTCCACGACTTCGATACGTCGTCTTTGAAGGAGCTGGAGAAAGCCTTGCGGAAACGCCTCCTGCCCGTCCTCGACGAAATCGCGGCTGACCGGGACAAATCGTTGTCAGAATGAGCAGACAGTGGTATACTAAAAGTAATTTAGATGTTTAGATGCAAAGAGTGGGTGAAAGCCCACTCTTAACTTTTACCTGTAGGAATTTTTGAAGATAAGCTGGTGAATACGATGAGACGTGAACACATTGAAGATTTGATTGCCAAAGAAGTAGAACAGATTATCGAAGGGACTGACCTGGAACTGGTCGACGTCGAATACGTGCGCGAACGGAACTGGTACCTGCGCGTATTCATTGATAAGGAAGGCGGTGTCGACCTGGAAGACTGCCAGGCCGTCAGCGAGAAGCTGAGCAAGGTCCTCGACGAAAAGGACCCGATCAGCGACAACTATCTCCTGGAAGTATCGTCGCCGGGACTGGACCGCATCCTCAAGAAGGACAAGGACTTCGTCCGCTACGCCGGCCGGTCCGTAGACATCCATTTCTTTAAGGCCCGCGACGGCGTCAAGGACCTGACGGCAGATCTCGTCGAAAAGACGGATGACGGGCATCTCATCGTCCAGGTCGATGGCCGTGAAGATAAGATTGACATGAAAGAAATATCGCAAGTCCGTTTGCATATTGATTTTTAGTGGAGGTTATTAACGTGAATAAAGAATTGCTCAATGCTATTGCTTACTTATCCAAAGAGAAAGGCGTATCTCCGGATGTCATCTGTGACTCCCTGGAAGCCGTCCTGATCACGGCTTACAAGAAGGAACCCGATGCCAATCCGACGGCTGAAGTCGAACTGAACCGCTCGACGGGCGACTATGCCATCAAGGCTGCCAAGACCGTCGTCGACGAAGTCGAAGACCCGCATACGGAAATCTCTCTCGATAAGGCCCGCCTCATTGATGTCAATTACGAAGTCGGCGACGTCGTCAACGTCGATGTCACGCCGGACAATTTCGGCCGCATCGCCGCCCAGGCTGCCAAACAGGTCATGATCCAGCGCCTGCGCGAAGCGGAACGCAACATCGTCTATGATGAATTCTCGGACCGCACGGACGACATCATCACGGGCATCATCCAGCGCATCGAGAACCGCAACGTCTACGTCGACCTGGGCAAGGCGGAAGCCATCCTGCCGGCATCGGAACAGATCCCGTCGGAAACGTACAGCGTCGGCCAGCGCATCAAGTGCTATGTCGTCGAAGTCCGCAAGACGACGAAGGGCGCCCAGATCCTCGTATCCCGGACCCATCCGGGCCTCTTGAAGCGCCTCTTTGAACTAGAAGTACCGGAAATTTACGAAGGTGTCGTCGAACTGAAATCCGTCGCCCGCGAACCGGGCCGCCGTTCTAAGATCGCCGTCTATTCCCGCGATGCCAATGTCGATTCCGTCGGTGCCTGCGTCGGCCCGAAAGGCTCGCGCGTCCAGAACATCGTCTCGGAATTGCAGAACGAAAAGATCGACATCGTCAAATGGGACGAAGACCCGGCGGTCTATATCGCCAACGCCCTCAGCCCGGCTCAGGTCATTTCGGTCACCGTCGATGAAGACGAAAAATCGTCGAGCGTCGTCGTACCGGATTACCAGCTGTCCCTGGCCATCGGCAAGGCCGGCCAGAACGCCCGCCTGGCTGCGAAACTGACCAACTGGAAGATCGACATCAAGAGCGAAAGCCAGGCTGCCGAACTGGCTGCCCAGGCAGAAGCTCCGCAGGACAGTGAACCGGCCGATGACATCGACATCCTCAGCGACCTGGCCATGCCGGCAGCTGACGAAGGTGCAGCCGATACGGAAGGAGAATAAGCCATGAAGACCCGAAAGACTCCCATGCGCGTCTGTGCCGGCTGTCAGGAACAGAAGAGCAAGAAGGAAATGATCCGCGTCGTCCGCACGCCGGAAGGCGCTGTCGAGATCGACAAGACCGGCAAGAAGTCCGGCCGCGGCGTCTATCTCTGCCCGAACAGCGAATGCCTGGAAAAAGCTTATAAAGAACATCGCCTGGAACGGTCCCTGAAGACCAAAGTATCCAGCGAAATCTATGAACAGCTGAGAAAGGAACTGTTGTGAGCGACAAGGTCCTGAATCTCCTCGGCCTTGCCTGCCGGGCGGGCAAGACTGTCTGCGGTGATGGAGCCGCACAGAAAACATTGAAGCGCCGGCGCGTCCCGCTCTTATTCCTGGCCTCCGACGGCGGCAGCGATAACGTCGAAAAGTATCGCCGCCTGGCGGAGCGGAAAGGGATCACCGTCGTTGATACATATACGAAAGATGAATTAGGCAGTGCCGTCGGCAAAGCCCAGAGCGTCATCATCCTCATTGATGACAAAGGCTTCGCCGGGGCCATAGAGAAAGTGAAGCGTGATGAATAGAAGGGGGTAACTAGATGACGAAACGAGTATACGAAGCCGCTAAAGAATACGGCGTTCCCGCAAAGACAGTAATCAAGACGCTGGAAGATCATCACATCAAAGCCGGTAATTTCACCGGTATTGACGCCAATATGAAGTCCATCCTCGATGCATCCTTCAAGAAGGGTGCCAAAGGGGAAGCACAGCGTGGACATAAACAGGAAAATAAACAGACAGGGGAAGGAACTAGCCGAAAAGTGAACGAAACGAGCCGACAGAACAAAAACAAAAAACAGGGCAATACGCCGAAACAGAATAACCAGAATCAGGACAAGAAACGCCAGAACCAGGGCAATGGGCAGAACCAGCCGAACCGCGGTGCCAAAGCCGCTCAGGGCCAGAACCAGGGCAGCCGTCCGCAGAACCATAAAGGCGGCAATAACGGCGGCCAGAGCAGCCAGGGCCAGCAGGGCGACAACAAGCGCACCAAGTATTTTGGTCATTCCCAGGGCGGCAATGACAACCGCAGTGGCAACAAGAACAAGCGCGGCGGCCAGAATAACCGCAATAACAACAAGAATAACGGCGGCAACCGTCCCCATACGCTGTTGTCCAACGTCCTGAACAAAGGCAAGCACAACAAGAACAAGCGCAACCAGAAGCATCAGGCACCGGTAGTGCAGGAAGCTCCGAAGAAGAAGAATTATCCGACGGCTATCGAACTGCCGGAAACGATCATCGTCAAGGATTTTGCCGAACGCCTGGGCCGCGATGTCGGCGAAGTCATGAAGAAGCTCCTCATGGGCGGCATCATGGCGACGATCAACCAGGAACTGGATTTCGATACGGCCTCCCTCATTGCCGATGAATTCGGCGTCACCGTTACCAAGGAAGCACCGCCGGAAGACCCGACGGAAATCGAAGAAATCATTGACCCGCCGGAAACCCTCAAGACCCGTCCGCCTGTCGTCACCATCATGGGCCACGTCGACCACGGCAAGACGAGCCTCCTCGACGCCATCCGTCAGACCAATGTCACCAGCCACGAAGCCGGCGGCATTACCCAGCACATCGGGGCTTATCAGGTCCGCTACCAGGGCAAGAAAATCACCTTCATGGATACGCCGGGCCACGAAGCTTTCACGGCTATGCGTGCCCGCGGTGCCCAGGTCACGGATATTGCCGTCCTCGTCGTCGCAGCTGATGACGGTGTCATGCCGCAGACTGTCGAATCCATCAACCATGCCAAATCGGCTGGCGTCCCCATCATCGTCGCTATCAACAAGATCGATAAGGAAAGCGCCAATCCGGAACACGTCATGCAGCAGCTGACGGAATACGGCTTGGTCAGTGAAGACTGGGGCGGCGACACCATCATGGTCCCCGTTTCGGCACATAAGAAAATCGGCCTCGACGACCTCTTGGAAAATATCCTCGTCCTGGCAGAAGTACAGGACCTCAAGGCCAACCCGAACCGTCCGGCTCAGGGTGTCGTCATCGAAGCCAAGCTGGATAAAGGCCGCGGCCCGGTCGCTTCCGTCCTCATCCAGAAAGGGACCCTCCGCGTCGGGGATACGATCATCGTCGGCACCTGCTTCGGCAAGGTCCGCGCCATGAACAACGAACGGGGCGAACGCGTCAAGAAAGCGGAACCGTCCATCCCGGTCGAAATCCTCGGCCTCAACGACGTACCGGAAGCCGGCGACATCCTCAACGTCACCGACGAAAAGACGGCCCGTTCCGTTGCCGAAAAACGCTTGGAAAAGAAACGTTCGTCCGAACTCCACGTCAATGCCAAAGTCACCCTGGATGACCTGTTCAACCAGATCCAGCAGGGCGAACTGAAGGAACTGCCCCTCATCATCAAAGGCGATGTCCAGGGTTCCGTCGAAGCTCTGAGCCAGTCCCTCATGGGCATCAAGAGCGACGAAGTCCGCATCTCCATTGTCCATTCCGGCGTCGGCGCCATCAACGAATCGGATATCATGCTGGCTTCGGCATCGAACGCCCTGATCATCGGCTTTAACGTCCGCCCCGATGCGGCAGCCCGCAAGATGGCAGAACATGAAAAAGTCGACATGCGCATGTACCGCGTCATTTACGACGCCATCAACGACGTCGAAGCGGCTATCAAAGGGATGCTGGAAAAGAAATACGAAGAAAAGATCGTCGGTCGTGCTGAAGTCCGTAAAGTCATTACGACGCCGAAAGTCATCGTCGGCGGTTCCTATGTCAAGGAAGGCAAGATCACCAGCACGTCCAAAATCCGCCTCATCCGCAACGGCATCGTCATCCACGAAGGCGAAATCGACGGCCTGCGCCGTTTCAAAGATGATGTCAAGGAAGTCGCAGCCGGCTACGAATGCGGCATTACCCTGGAAAAATACCGCGACATCAAGGAAGGCGACGAAATCGAAGCCTACGAAATGGTCGAAGTCGAACCCGAATAAAGGGAGGTACGTACTATGGGAGAATTACGAGTACGCAAGATACAGGAATTTATCAAACAGGAAGTATCGAAGATGCTCCTGAATGAACTGAAAGATCCGCGCATCGGTTTCGTCACTGTCACCGATGCCCGCATCACCGGCGACCTGCGCGATGCGACAGTCTACGTCAGCCTCTTCGGCAGCGACGAAGCCAAGCAGGAAACGCTGAAAGCCCTGAAGAGCGCGACGGAAGTCGGCAAGCGCCTGGGGATCCGCTATTCGCCGACCATTGTGTTTAAAGAAGATACATCCCTCGATTACGGGATGAAGATCGATAAGATTCTTCGCGACATTGAAAAGAAGGACTGATACCCATGAATTGTTCGGCTCAGGAAATCTATACCTTACTGCGCCATTACGATAAGATCCTGCTGACAGCCCATGTCAGTCCC
>OBJO01001134.1_pt1 | contig 9912 bp, 4 predicted proteins | sample 1481741 | NCBI WGS metagenome assembly OBJO01 (sample SAMN06140803, study PRJEB22556) | human gut metagenome | host: Homo sapiens | place: China: Beijing | collected 2014 | reverse complement strand
TCATGATAAAACAATGTATAAATTACCATCGAAATGCTTAGAAAATACATATTATTGTGTGTTTATTATAGATCATTAGTAATCCTTATGCTTATATGGCATATGACCGTTACCTAATTTAGAGTATTGGGAACATAGGACCTTAAGTAAGTATAACTCCATCTACAGCATGAAACGGAATACTTTCAAAAGCATTTCATGTTTTTAAAGCTCATGTGTTTTAAAATATGCATTCATGAGATTTTTTCAAATCTTGTATTGAATGTGCAATTTTGTCTTTAGTTATAAGTTTATTATGGCATTATGAAATATGCTCACATAAGATAAAGAAAGAGAAAGATAAGAATGATTTCAATATGATGAGATTATGGATTTTATATGGCGTACCAATCATCTCGACCTACGGGGATAATTTGGATCGTGGATAAGTTGGATTAGACTGGCCGTCCCAACCATCCATTGAGTCATCATGTCGTTACGTTCACTTATGATGGATTTCAAGATACGGACCCTAACCAGTAATGCATAATAAGAAAGCATAATTGGTATCATGAATGTATTTTTAAACCATGTTTATATGGAAATAAGTTATGCTAACTGAGTATCCACTCACTTTTAAAATACTTTATATTGTAGGTGAGCAACCAAAGAAGGACAATAGCTGAACTTTGAAGTCTGAATAAGGCTAGCCTATGAGAGAAGTGGGGAAGTAGCATACTACAGTGAAAGTTTCGGCAAAATGATAACAACATTTTGATTAAAGTTTGATTTTAAGTTTGGATATGTATTTTGATAGGACACCTTAACTATTTTATAAACCCTATTTCGTAGATTCTATCCTTTTGTTAAACTTGGACTTTTTATAACCATATATAAGTTTATTTCTAACATGTTAAAGGCCCAGTTTTTTTTTTTAAAAAAAAAACCTAAATTTTTACACCTAAAATAAGGTATGTTATGTTTAAGTAAGCAAGAATTGACGTCCCACTATCAGGGGTCGTCATACCGTCGATTGTAGGATTTTTTTAAAAAGAGCTTTATACATACTCGTTAGGACTGTCGAGGAATTCAAAGAATTTTCCCGTTATTGGGTCTTGGTTTATGTTTGTCTCACTGTGCTTAATCAGATTTTACTGATGAAATCATTTTTAGTTGAGGGTTATGTTTCTTGTACTTCTGGGTTGCGATGCCTTGATATTAGTGTTTGTATTTATTCTTCAATTTGAATGAATTTTTCCATTTTAAAAAAATAATATAATAAAGTATCTATCAATAACATAATTTTTATTATCGCATCATATTAAAATCATATGATATTAAAAAGGCAAAAAACTTACAGTTAGAACAATTTTTCCCCTATTGATAGGTATTTCTGATTTAGTTGTTGAATTAGATTTTTAATTATCTGATTTATATAAGTTCACATGTCAAAAAATTTCAACACACAATACAAATTTACTCCCAATTATAAATGAGACCGGTGAGAACTTGATCTAGTTATTAAAATAGTAATACTTACCGGTACACTTTTACTTTAAGTTTTTCCTAAAGAGAATAGAATAATTGAAAGTTATTAGAATTTAACGATTTTTTTAACCACATCTAAAGCTGATAAATGTTTTCCTTTTATATTCTTTGATTGAATTTTCCTTATATATATATATATATATATATATTCTCCCTACTTCAACACCTTTTCAAAGAGTTTAGCATTGGATTGAGTTACTTTTCCATGGATTCTAATTAGTCATTGCGTTGTTGTTATCGTTAATTAATGGCCATTATGATCAATAAGATTCTTTCGCCGACAGTAGTTTCGTTTGTTTTCTGCTGTTGAAAATGATGACGAATGAGTTTGGGATTAGTGCAAGATTAAGAAATTAAGGTTAAAAAAACGATACACGTGCTTGTTCACGTGTGGATGAAGCCTCGAGACCAACCTCTGTCCATGTTGGAAATGCATCCCTAATCTACAAATGTGGCACTATTTTCAATAAAGTTGATATGGAACATTAGAAAACACTTGTGCTGGACAGATAAGAGTAAATATAAATCTTACTAATATCTGTGTGATTGTACACATGAGCAGCGAAAATTTCACGCTTAACTTGAATGTAGAGTTAAAATTTTTCCACTTTCAAAATTGAAAGGAAAAAAAATACTAATACAATATAATAACAGTTTTGATATTTATTAATAAAATAAATGATATATCTTAAAATATTTAAAGTAAATAATATATGTATTTATTCATATTTACTTTACTAGAAATAAATATGCATAAATATATTATTTATTTTAAATTTTTTAATTAAAATATGTAATTTATTTCAAAATAAAACCTGAAAATGCTATTTATTTCTTTCTCTTTTTTTACATCCTAGCAGAAACATCAAATTACAACTATATATATAAATAAATATTTAGGAAAGTTAATTATTCATAACTTTACATTATTATAGTATTCTTTTTACCTTACTCTATTCATAACTTTACATTATTATAGTATTCTTTTTACCTTACTCTTCTTATAAGCTAAACAAGTTCTCTATTTCAAAGCTTACACTATGATATTTTTGCTCCGATACTGTATTCCTTCGGGGGATACTATAATATACAGAACACGATAGAATTAGAGTTAGCCGAAAAAAAATTGGGGTTGAGAAAAAAAATAATTAGTTGTGATAAACACAAATTCTCTGAAGCTTGCACAGCATATTGCTAATGATACAAAACACTTTAATTTTACTAGAATATCTATAATCTACACAAATAAATGGCTTGCAAGAAATGTACGTGTGATTTAATAAAATAAATAAATAAACAAAGAAATTTTCTCCGGAACTTGCAATGCACATTGTTGAATGTAATCAACAATAGACTACCTAAACTATAAGATCAAGAAGAAAAATAGAAATCAATTGTCAATATCTTATAGATCTATGTCAGTTATGGTTTGGCAGCCATGAATTTGCGTGTTAAAATTGCATCTATAATTGTTAAAAACTAAAAAGACGGTCATGTAAATTCTGTGTAATTCTCCGGGGAGTTTTTATAGAAAGAATATCTTTTTTGATATTAATAAGAATTATAGTACTAATTATTGTACTAAATTTTCAACCGTTTAATTTATAAGTATTCACATTAAAACTTGCAGCATATATAGTATTAATTACTTATATATCAAAATGTAAAAGAAGAGTATATAATGATTTAATATAGTTCAGGATCGGTCCTGGGACTAGGCGGACTAGGCACCTGCCTAGAGCCCCCTGCCCAAGACCGGCCCTTTATTAAAAAAAAAAAATTGTGTGGTAGGGAGTCCCAAATTTGAGCTTCGCCTTAAACCCTCAAAAACTCATGGCCGACCCTGATATAGTTCAATAATATATCTCCGTCCTCTCTGACCGTGGTGATATCTGCATCAATGGTGGTTGTTCCAACAATAGCAAGGCTAGGTTTCCCATTGTTTTTGTTGTAGTTGTGTTTGCCAAATAATGGTGATTTTTCCACCTTATGTGAGTTGAGTCTTGTCTTGTCTTTTTTGTTTGCTTTTGTAATAACAGAGGAGGTTTCCCATTCTTCGCTTTCATTTGTATGTCATTTGAGCTTTATGCTACAGGCATTTCACCCTGATAGGAGACTTTCATTGATTGTATTGGCGTTGTTTAGGCTACTAGGTGTAGTATTGTTGAAAGAGCCAAATGACTCCTTGATTGTTATTGCGTCTTTGCAGTTTCCATTATTGGGACTTGGTGCATTTTGCCCCTTGAACGTTTTCATTCGAATTTACTGATGGAGCTGGTCTATTTTTGGGGATTAGTATTCTTGTATTATGAGGTCTTTTGAGTCCATATTAGTGTTTATATTTCTTTGATTTGAAATATAATCACCTTTTCTTTTTAAAAAAAAATATTAAATCATTAATTAAAGGGGGAAAAAACATATCCACCGACATGGAGGAAAAAGAATTCAGTTACAAGGAGCCTCTCTTAATTAGCCCAATACAAAACTACAAATTACAAGTGTTAATTTGGATAACTACCCATATGTAAGAATCATCAACAATTAATTTAAATTACAAATGAAAATAAATTGGATCGAATCCCACAAAGTCAGAAGCAATTCGTAAATACAAATCAAATCAAATGAAAATAAATAAATGAATAAATAAAACTTCATCAATATAATCCCTATTCACATAAAAGTTAAATAAAACTTCTCACGAGTCAAAATAAATTTCTTTTTTCCATTCTCAATTCCAACAGAGCAAAGATTCTTTTTTATAGGTAGAAAACTCCTACTTTATGATCATCATGTAAATTATACTTTATGATCCAATAAACAAATCATCCTATTCACCAAAAACATAAACAAATCATCCTAATTTTATATATGATTGGCTCTCTACTTTAACTTTTTGCATTATACCTATTTGCTCCTTGATTCATTTTTTATTCTTAGCCGTTCATATTCCTCGCCGAGTTATTGAAGTTACGAATCGGCATGCAGACATTGGATTCCTTTCCCGCCGAACTTTTGGTTTCCGTTCATATTCCTCAATATGGCCCTCGTGCATTTTTCTTTAACCCCCATTGTTTCTATGCGTCTACGGAAAATCAAATTAGAATAACATTAAGTAATAGATTGGTAATAATGGTAAGAATTCATTTCTTTTCTTTTTCCTTATTTGATGTCTTCAAATTTGATACTCAACAGTCTAACATAAAAATATTGTGAGATTATTATACTATGTATTATTGGACCCACTAAACCCATATTTGATCAAGTAGAATTAGATCGAAATCATTTTTTGTTTTTTTGGTAGGTCCTATATGTATATTAATAAATGATGGAGATAGAAAAAAAAATGATAGCATTGATCCTCCTTTTTATTTAAAAAAAAAAAGAAAAAAAAAGTAGAATGATATGAAATTTAAGTAGTATAAAAGTTTTGTTGTCTACAATTATTGATAAAGTACATTTGTCCCATTATAAATTTGTCCAAATTAATTCTGTACATGTGCGAAAAATCCAACTTTTGAAATAGCTAACAACGTTATAATCTACAACTTGATCTTGAATATTTTGATATTATAAACACTTTTTTAGAAGGAGATTATAAACACTAAAATCACAATAATTAAGCTAGGTGGAATGGACAGAAACAATAATCTTTCCTTACGTACAAAATATGATTAGTCTTATTAGTTTTAAATAGATAGAGGGGTATTTGGTGGTAGTCGTGTATTTAACAAAAAAAAAAGTACATCATTTCTGCATAATTTTACTCTTTAGGTCACCAGAAATCTAGAAAGATATGAGAACTGCATGTCTTCATGTGTTTAATCAAAATGCAAGAATCCATCCCTTATGACAATAGGCAAAATTAAAGAATAATCCATCCCCCAAATAGAGTAAATTTGATCTTTAATTTTCATGCATGTAAGAACTATCTAGTTTTATTTTTATTTTTCACAAGAGTTCTATGTTGATACTCATCAAATTTACTAATTGCCTTTAGAATCAAAAAATCAAACACACAATTTCTTTAACAGAGGACAATAATTTACTTCTCATAGTTAGTTTTGACAATATCTAATATTGGAGATGGATTTTGTGTGATTAAAAAATGGGCAGATTTTGTTTCGTTTAACAAAACCACACACACAAAGATATTAATCCAAACATTTCTTAAAATACAAGGTACTCTCAAATATTGCAACTGAACACGGGAGATTTTTTCCATTATCTTTTTTTATTCTTGGAATGCAAGTCCCTAGAAGTACGTTAGTGTCTTTTCTCCTTTCCGTCCATCTTGTCAACCAGAATATGATTAGTTACATGTCCTAGGACATCAAATGGAAGGCATTGTTTGTTTTATTTGTTGATCGATTAATCTTTACTTCTTCATTTAAATTAACCCTTGCAATTGAGTAGTAGGCAGTGAAGAACAAATTCATGCCCTAGACTTTCCTTTGATTCGACCGTAGGGGTTGCTTGCGTAAAGACTAAGGATTGCTTTGTTATGTATATTTTATTTGGTCTAGTTTTAAGATGAAACTAAACCATTATTTTAATTTGGAATTGAGGTTGGGTCAAGTTTTATATTGAGCATGGATTTCTTAGTCTCAAGCTAGAAAATGGACTAAGCAATATGCATCTAAACACCAATTTTAAATTAAAACTAAACTGGATCGACAAAACAGACAAGCCTTAAGCAACTTAATTATTATCTGACAAGAAAAATGGGAAAATAATTTTGACAATCCAGAGAAATGATGGAAATTGAGCTTTGGATGTTTTGGATTAAAAATTTAGGCCTTTTTTTTTTTTTTTGATAGCATTGGTTATGCACTTGTGGTAAAAGACTTCGAGTAAGGCGATATAAATAAGTTGAAATGATGAGTTTTGTAGTGAGATGAACCAGTCATAAATCAATTATATACTTCTTCCAACAGATCGAAGTAGGGATGACATTAATCTTCGTGGATCCTAGTCTAGCGGGAATCCACCAATAATAGGATAGGGATGCAACGAAATCTTTCCGATGCAAAAAATAATAGAATGGGCTGCCCATTCTTCATCCTGGTATGCATGTCTTGTATATTTTTCTTTTTTCTATGGGTTATATATATTGTGGTAGGATTTTGTTTTGCATATGTTTGGATTTTGATTTGTATTTGTAACCTTTTTACTTTGGATTAAATTTTGATAAATTTTTATTTTATGCTTTTTTTCTTGCCTTTAAGTTAGATATGCATAGTTATTTTAAATTGGGAATCATCGATGGGAAATCTCCTATCTCAACACTGCATCTCCTTAGACAGATATGTGGATGGTTTTAGGAGACAAAAAATGGGGATGTGAAAGCAATTTTCATCCCGTTCTGCCCTATTGTCATCTCTAGGTCAAGAGCTCCAAGTGATAAAAATGGTTATTGGGTGTTGCATAGGTGACACTATAAACTTGTTGTACCCTATTGATGTGTTTATTGTGAATGAGTTAAGTCCCATAGGAGTGGCTACTCTACCAATATCAAGTCAATAAAATCTTGCCATCAATTAGATGAATCACTCCATATGGATCTTACACTCCTTTGTATGGATGCAACCCTGGTAGAATGCAATTTTATGTTAAATTAATGAGTATATGTGGTTCTTTAGAAAAGCTATTCTTTTTATGACTCAACCTTTAATTGAAATGTAGTTTTTCTATAGGGTAAGGTCAAATAGTCTTTTATCATCTTATTTTTTCTAAAAGGTTTAACTGAAATAAAAATTCTAAATCTGAAGGGTACAGATGTAATTTTACAGAATAAAGGGTAAATCTAGTTTTTTAATATAAACAGTATATTTCAAGTGTGATTTTAAATATGAATAGTGCTAGAGATAGCAATTTTAATCTCAATTTTTGAATTCCAATTCATGTCACTGTAAGTTGTCATCTTATTATTGGTACATATATTCTTTTGAATTTAATTGACATAGCAATTATTCAATGGATAAGAAGATATATGGAATATTTTAGTTTTGGATTTAAAGTAAATAGTAGGTTTTTACAGAAATGAAAATTAATAAAAGATCTACTTTTTACATATTATAGAGTTATCAAAATACCCTTGATGCTACACCTCTCCCACGATCTCCTTGTGTTTGTCCAGAGCTCACCGCCATCGCCGCCACTTTGAAGCAAGAATGTTACTGTTGAAGTCGCAGCCACCGCCATCATCGAATCATGATTTTGAAGTCGATGAACTTGGACATGAGATTTTCATACGATTTTCGCCTTCACGATCGAAAGGAAATCTCATTCTTCAGCTTCATCTTTGTAATCATCAGCATCTCCAATGGTGGGATAGACTTCTTCTTCGATGACATTCACATTTTCAGGCAGTATGTTGGTGTAGTTTTGGTCAGTAATAAGTTAGATTTTTTCAATTAGAGATCTAGGTTTTTTTATTGGAGAGTAAATAACACATTTACAAGATAAAAATCGTAAATATGGATTTACATACTTAATAAATCAACCTCTCCTAACCCCTAATCCTAATATTTAATTGTAAATTCAAATTGACAAGTAAATTCATATATTTACAAAATAATATTTACTTGTAAATTTAGCTTTACACGAAATATAAGAAAATACTAGATTCTTCAAGTCATCACTGCCACTACCACTGAGATTGCAGAATGGTGAATCTCGCCATCGCGAATAAAACTTAAGGTGGTGACACTCCCCTTACAGTTATGATTTAATCGTGATTGGAGATCTATTCACGACATAGAAGAACCAATATCTATTTTGGAGGATAAAATTAGATTTTCTATTAATTTATAAAATTTTAAACATATACTGTTTATTTTATTAGTAAACATAAAACTGTTATTGGGTGTAATTTCAAATTATTTAATGAGTTATCACTAAATAAGTAATAATTTATGTATTACGTAAATTGTTAATCAAAAATTTAGACTAAAGTTGGTATTTCTAGTATTATTTATATACACACATAAATGTGCATGTTTATCTTAATAAGGTCGCTCCATTTAGAATTGAACACATTTATTTCACCATTCTAGACTAGTATGGCGTAATTGTTAAATTATATAATCTGATGACGTTGCTGGTCACAAGAATATCACATTAAAAAAACCTTATATATAATATGCCCTAAAAGCCTACTTTACCATTTCATATCGGCTTGAAAAATCAAATGAAATTGAAAAATCAGTCCGTTCTCATATTTGACAATTGACCAAAATATGACGCTAAAGTTGATATAACACATTTAACTTTCAGTATATAAACAAGATATTGCTAGATAAAAAATATTTTACAAATATGTTACTTCGCTAGTTGGAAACGTGATTAAACTTTCTAATATGAGGGACGTGCCTTGCTGATAAATAAAAAATCACATTGGATTTTTTTTTATAGAAAGCTTTTGTGTGAAATTATTTTTATTATCTATGATCAATAATATTTCAATACAAAAATTAAGAATTTATAATTATTTCCTATCATGAAATATAACATTGAATAATATGTCAATTTAACTTGAATAATATTTTAGAGGACCTCATGAGAAGGGACACATAAGAAAGCAAACTATTTTTAAGGAAAAATAAGAGAAAAAAATATTTTGATGAGAAATATTAAAGTAATATATGATTTCAAAAAGAAATGATAATAATAGAAGCAAACTAAGCAACCAAATAAGTTAAGTATAGAAAAAAATCATTTACGACCATTTTCCCTAAAAAAAAAAAAGAAAGAAAAGAAGCAAAGTATAGAAAGCACATTTAAGATCATTTTCCCTTTTATACTTATACAAACCAAAAAATAAAAATAAACCCAAAACAACCAACCATGTTGTTAAATAAGTAAATAAGTTAAATAAAAACAAAATAAGAAATAAAAATAGCAAAAACTAAAATCCTTGGTTGAAGAAAAAAATTCAAAATCAAAAAGGGGGGAAAAAGCAAGCAAGTGAGCTAAATAGTGAAGCTAGCACACATGTGAAAATTATGTAAAAAAAATTAAAACAAAAAAGTCAAAACAAAGAAAATCAAACAAACACACATGTGAAGCAACCAAATAAGTTGGAATAAAAACTTTTTTTTTTTCACATCATTCTCCTTTCTTTAGATTTTCCTATCATGAAATATAAAATTGAATAATATGCCAACTTAACTTGAATAAAAATTTAGAGGACTTCATGATTAGGAGCACATAAGAACGCAAACTATTTTAAAGATAAAATAAGATAAAAAAAATATAATTTGATGCGAAATATAAAAGTAATATGAGATTTAAAAAAAAAAGATAATAATAGAAGAAAACTAAGCAACCAAATAAGTGAAGTATAGAAAAAAAAAATCATTTAAGATCATTTTCCCTCAAAACAAA
>OBJO01001133.1_pt1 | contig 9914 bp, 8 predicted proteins | sample 1481741 | NCBI WGS metagenome assembly OBJO01 (sample SAMN06140803, study PRJEB22556) | human gut metagenome | host: Homo sapiens | place: China: Beijing | collected 2014 | reverse complement strand
TGTTAAGAAAATCATAGTTGCTGCTCATCTTGTCACATAATCTTGTGACACTTAAGCTGTGCTCTAACAATCCGCCGGCGAAACCGTGATGTACTGTCTTGGCTGCTGATACACATTTGAACTTCTTTGCAAATGTTTCATCTTTAAAGAAAGAATATAACAGCTGCTTCATATATGTACTCTTAACACTATCTACATACTTCATCAGTTCTGCAAACATATTATCAATATTATATCTTGAAGATGGTACATAATCTGCTGCAACATATTCATTCTCTGATGCAATCCTTGCTCTTTCTATCTTAAACTGTAATGCTCCGTTATAGCTTGTTACCTGTCCAGTTACCGCAACATAATCATTAACATCAAATTCAGCAATTCCACCTGAATTAAGGTCCCATATCTTAGAGTCAATCTGTCCTGTCTTATCAGCAAGCATTACATTGGCATATTCCTTACCTGTCTTAGTAAGTGCTATTGATTTTGATTTGCACAGATATACCTCTGAAATTCTCTCACCATCTTTAAGAGTCTCTATATAACGCATAAATCCTTCTGCCTCCGTTAATTAAGTTGTTTTAGCTGTACACTTACTGAAAATGCTACATCTGAATAGCCATCTTTTCCCTGCCTCATAGCTGTCACATACATAGCTTCTCCATCAGCGTACTGATATAGTTTCTCACTAAACTGCTGAATTGTCAAAATACTTTGTCCATTAATTGCACTAATTACATCTCCTGCCTGCAATCCTGCATAATAAGCAGGCGAATCAATATCCACATTAGATATGTATACACCACTCGGAAGTCCATATTTGGCTGCAAGCTCCTCTGTTACATTCTGTCCTGTAATACCACAGTACATGATTCCATGCTCATTAATCATAGTCTCAATCTGTGCCTTAAGGTCAGATATTCCAATGAATTTCGTACTTGTATCTGTTGAAGCCTTAGATACACCAACTACATTTCCTTCAGAATTAAACAATATGGCAAAACCACCCGCCGTAATGCTCACACTTGTCTCAAAAACCTCATAACCGCTGTCTTTACTATACTCAACCTTAGAACCTGCAATTGTTCCGTATGACACACCTTTCGAAGTCTCATAAAGCTTTCCTGATGCAATAACAAGATCCCCCTGCTTTACCATATAAGAATTATCAAGCTGTGCAACTGCGATACTGTTACGTTGTTCAGCTGTAAGCTTAGATGCATTAATACTCACAATTCCTATTCCTGAAGCCGTATTTCTGCATACAAATGCAGCTTCTGTCTGGACTTCATCAGAAAGCCTTACTATATAATTCATTCCAGGTTCTAAAAGGCTTGAACTTGTAAGCACAAGATATGTTGAATTAACATTGGCAACCACAAGTCCTGCCACCTCTGTCTGACTGCTTTCAATTGTCGGAACATCAGAAAATGGCTGTTCAATGTCAACAGAAACCACACATTTATTAACATCCTCAACTTTTGCGCGAAGAGCTGCCATAGCAGCCTCATAATTATCTTTCAGGTCCTTCTCTGTCAATATATCTGAATATTCTGCCGTCTGGTTCTCTGCAAGTATGTAATTATCCTTCTGGATATATATGACATTCTTGTCCTTATTCTTTTCTTCAATCCTTTTCTGCAATACCGGATATAAAAATACCATAAACAAAGTTGCCGCTATTACGACAGAAACAGCAAAAAGCAGCAACTTGCCTATTCTTATAAGCCACTTATATTTCTTAGCCGGATGAAGAACTACCTGTTCTGTATACAGGTCATACTTTTCCTTATCATCTTCATTAGTTCCCATTTCGGACTCCTTATGTAATTTTCGTCTCTTATGAATACAATTATATCATAGTTTATATTACGATTATGAACAATTTATGACTTACATGTAAATATTTATAAGCAAAATATAGTTTTTTTACCTTAAATGCTGTAAACTTATAAAGTATGAAAAGATTGTTTTTAGTTTTTGGAGGTCTTTCGTGAATAAGAAATCTTTATCCACTTTGGAATTTTATAAAATTACCGACCAGCTTGTTTCCTATGCATGCTGTGACGGAGCTAAGAAAATACTTCGTAACTTAAAGCCTATGACTGATATAACAGACATCAACTTACGTCTCGATGAGACTAATGATGCACTTTCAAGAATTTTTCAGAAAGGTACTGTTGATTTCAGCCAGACTAAGGATATACGTGCTTCTGTTGCAAGACTTAAGGTTGGAAGCTCCCTTAATATATCAGAACTTCTTAATATAAGTGCCATCCTTTCATGTGCAAAGCATGTTAAGGATTACTATGAGCATCGTGAAGATTCTATATCAGGAATGCTTGAAAACCTTGCAACTGTTGATGCTCTCAATTCCCAGATTAAGAAATGTATTATCTCTGAAGATGAGATAAGTGATGATGCAAGTTCCAACTTAAGAAGTATCAGAAGAAGCAAATCAATAGCCAATGACAGAATACATTCTGAACTTAACAAATTGCTTAATTCTCCTACTTACAGGACTTATCTTCAGGATTATGTTATTACCACAAGACAGGGACGCTACTGTCTGCCTGTCAAAGCTGAATATAAGTCAGCATTTCCTGGTATGATACATGACCAGTCATCTACTGGTTCTACTCTCTTTATTGAGCCTGCAGCAGTTGTAAAGCTCAATAATGATATCCGTGAGTTAGAGCTTAAGGAAGCAGCAGAGATTGAAGTTATTCTTGCTGACTTAAGTGCAAAAGCCGGTGAACACACAGAGGAGCTTCTGTGTGATTATGAAATACTTGTCGAACTTGACTGTATATTTGCAAAGGCACAGCTTGCCAGACATATGCATGCAAGCCGTCCAGTCATGAATACATCAGGAATTATCAATATCAAAAAAGGACGTCACCCACTTATCGAGCCACATACTGTTGTTCCTATTGACATCTATCTTGGAACAGATTTTAAGCTTCTAATCATCACTGGTCCTAACACAGGTGGTAAGACTGTTTCTTTAAAGACTGTAGGACTTCTTACACTTATGGCACAGTCGGGTTTATTCATTCCAGCTCTTGACCATTCAGACATTGCCGTATTTAAGAATATATATGCTGATATCGGTGATGAGCAGAGTATTGAACAGAGTTTAAGTACATTTTCATCACACATGACCAACACTGTTAAGATTCTTAAAGAAGCTGATGAAAACTGCCTTGTACTTTTTGATGAGATTGGTGCCGGAACTGACCCTACAGAAGGTGCTGCCCTTGCTATCGCAATCCTTAATGACCTTAAGATGCGCGGTGTTACAACCATGGCAACAACTCACTACAGTGAAATCAAGCTTTATGCGCTTTCTACTGAAGGTGTTGAAAATGCAAGCTGTGAGTTCGATGTTGAATCGCTCCGTCCTACTTACAGACTGCTTATAGGCATTCCGGGAAAAAGTAACGCATTTGCAATCTCTAAGAAACTCGGACTTCCTGATTATATTCTCTCTGACGCATCAGAAAGACTTAACGCGGAAGATGTACATTTTGAAGATATCGTATCTGACCTTGAGCATGCGAGAATCTCTCTTGAGAAGGAGCAGGCTGAGGTTGAAAGCTATAAGGCTGAGATTGCCTCTCTTAAAGAAAAGCTTAAGGCTAAGAATGAAAGACTTGACGAGCGGACTGACAACATTATCCGTAAGGCCAATGAACAGGCTGCTGCCATCTTAAAAGATGCCAAGGATTTCGCAGATGAAACTATCAAAGCCATGAACAAGCACGGAATGACAGTTGCTGAGCTTGAAAAGCACCGTACTGCTGTCCGTGAGAAGATGAATAAGAATCAGGCAAAGTTAAAGGTAGAGCCTGCCAAGGTTAAAGCACACAAGGCACATGATATATCTGAATTCAAGACAGGCATGCATGTAAAAGTTCTTACTATGAATGTTTCCGGTACTGTTTCTGCAATTCATCCAGCCAAGAAGCAGGTTACTGTTCAAGTAGGTGCATTAAGCACTAAGATTGATATCAAGAATCTTGAGATTCTTTCAGACTATAAAGAGCCAAAGGAAGCTCCATCTAAGGCTGCTGGCGGTTCCGGTAAGATTAAGATGAGCAAGTCAGCAGGAATATCAACTGAGATTAATCTTCTCGGCTGTACAGTGGACGAGGCTGTTGCCCGCCTTGATAAATATCTTGATGACGCTTACATTGCCAGGATTCCACAGGTCCGTATCGTTCACGGTAAAGGAACCGGCGCATTAAGAAACGGTGTAACCGCTTATCTTCGCGGTGTTCCATATATAAAGAGCTTCCGCCTCGGCGAAATCGGCGAGGGTGATGCTGGTGTAACTATTGTTGATTTCAAATAATTATTATTGGGGGATATTATTATGGCATCTAAACAGCGAATACTTATTGTAGATGATGATGAAAATATTGCAGAACTTATATCTTTGTATCTTACAAAAGAATGTTACGAAACAAAGATTGTGTATGATGGAGAAAGTGCTCTGTCTGAGCTTTCTGTATTCAAGCCCAATCTCATTCTTTTAGACCTCATGCTTCCCGGCATTGACGGCTATCAGGTGTGCCGTGAGATAAGAAAGAATAACAATGTTCCTATAATTATGCTCTCTGCCAAAGGTGAAACATTTGACAAGGTATTAGGACTTGAGCTTGGTGCAAACGACTATATCATCAAACCTTTTGAAACTAAAGAGATGGTTGCCCGTGTAAAGGCTGTGCTTAGAAGATACCATATGCCTCAGAGTATCGGTGTTGATTCTTCTAATGCCAAATGTGTCAACTACCCCGACCTCTCTATCAACCTTGATAATTATTCAGTTAATTATATGGGTAAAAATGTCGAGATGCCGCCTAAGGAACTTGAGCTCTTATATTTCTTAGCATCTGCTCCTAATCAGGTGTTTACAAGAGAACAGCTTCTTGACAATATATGGGGATATGAATATATCGGAGATACAAGAACCGTTGATGTACACATTAAGAGAATCCGTGAGAAAATCAAGGATCATGTCCACTGGAATATTGAAACAGTATGGGGAATTGGTTACAAGTTCGTAACTAAATAAAAAGGGCAGGACAAGGAGGCTTAATATTGAAGGGCTTAAGTACACTGGGGAAGCACATTTTTTTATATATAGCTATATCCATTATAGGATTTATTATTGTATCTACTGTATGTTATAAAATTGATTACAAACGCATATACAACTATTATTCAGACAGATTATATCTTCAGGCCAATGAAATAGCCAATGAATATGCTCTTGATTATTTCAGTGAAACAAGGCTCCGCTCCATAGAACTTGAACTTCATTCCGTATCCGTGCTTAATGACACGCGTATTATTTTTATAACTCCGTCAGGTGATGTCATTCTTGATACTAACGACAGCACTAAAGATAAAAGCAATAATGATGAAAAGATATTATATTCTATTGAAGATTTTGACTATGGAGACCTTCACGGAAAACACGATATACTCTGGAATTTTTATAATTTGTTAAATGAACCGACACTGAGTGTTTTTGCTCCAATATCTAACTCCTTTGAAATAAAAGGTTATGTTGTAATTAATATTCCTGATTCTGTAATCACAGACAGGGTTTATGATACATTTAACACTAACTACCTTACACTTATTATTACCCTTTTCCTTTCAGCTTCTTTCCTCGGATTGTATTTCATTCAGGTTCATAAGCCAATCAAGGAAATCACAAAGGCAACAACTGAATATGGTAAAGGTAATCTTTCTTATCATATCAAGCCAATGCTTAATGACGAAATAGGACGACTTGGAATGTCACTTGACTATATGGCTTCCCAGCTTAATGAATCTGATAAGTTTCAGCAAAAATTCTTATCAAACATTTCTCATGATTTCAGGTCACCTCTAACATCAATTAAAGGCTACTTAGAGGCAATACAGGACGGAACTATTCCTCCTGAAATGCTTGATAAATATATTGGTATCATGCTTTTTGAGACAGAACGTCTTACTAAGCTGACCAGCAACATACTTACACTTAACGAACTGGATCCTAAATCTGTATGCCTTGATATAAGTGTATTTGACCTTAATTCTATAATCCGTCATACTGTTGAAACATTTGAAGGAACATGCAAGAAAAAAGGCATTAAATTCAATATAACATATGCCAACAGCATACAAAATGTCAAGGCTGATAAAGGCAGAATACAACAGGTAATTTACAATCTTATTGACAATGCAATTAAGTTCAGCAAGGACGGCTCATATATTTATATTACCGTAAAAGAAAAGGGCGAGAAAGCTCAGATATCCATAAAGGATACCGGCTGTGGAATTTCCAAAGAAGACATTGATAAAATCTGGGACAGATTCTATAAGTCAGATTCTTCAAGGGGACGTGATAAGAAAGGTTCCGGTCTTGGTCTTTCAATAACTAAGGAAGTTATTCAGGCACATGGTGAAAACATTGATGTTGTAAGTACTTTAGGTGTCGGAACAGAATTCATATTCACACTTGAACTTGCAAAATAAAAAACACACGGACATGCGTAACTTGTATGTCCGTGTGTTTTATTATTCCTTCCAGTTAAGCCTGTGAAGATGTCCCTCGCAATTCATGTGTGAAAAATCATGCTGTCGGAGTGCTTCGTAAAGAACGATTGCCACTGAATTAGAAAGATTAAGTGATCTTATATCTCCTATCATCGGAATTCTGATACATGTATCCTCATTATCAACAAGTATCTCCTCCGGTATCCCCGCACTTTCCTTTCCAAACATTATATAACAGTCTTCTTCATAATTAACTTCTGTATATGTCTTATGTGCCTTGGTTGTAGCCATATATACCTTAGCACCCGGATTCTTAGCAAGAAAGTCATTATAATCATCATACTCAGTAACATCAAGCTTATCCCAGTAATCAAGTCCTGCCCTCTTTAACATCTTATCATTAATCTTAAATCCTAATGGTCCTATAAGATGCAGCCTCACACCTGTTGCCACACATGTTCTTCCTATATTGCCAGTATTAGCCGGCATCTCTGGTTCATGTAAAACTATATTCAACATATCCTCTGTCCTTATCAGTCACCTTTTACTGCAATATCTAATTCTAATATAAGATCATCATTACATGTCATCGGTATACATACATTTCTGGCATATGACTGCGATATCTTCATCGCACCACGGCATACCGTAGGCGGTGTAATATCAATTCCAATTCCTTTTGTAGAAAGAATCGTTGCTGCATTACCCATTATCATATTACCAAGCTCACTTATTGCGCTCATAGCCATATCATCCAGCTCTGGCACTGGCATTCCCATCATCATTCCTGAAGCAACCTGACATGCTTTAAGCGTAGTGAATGATATCATAACCTGCCCACGCATCTCGCCTGTAACACCAATCATTATAATAACCGAATCACTCTGGAACTCAGTAGTCTTTACATATGGTCTGCCTATCTTCATTTCCATCTGGCAGGCATCACGCATAATTGTACTTGCTGCCATCAGAAAAGGATTGATATGGTCAACATTAATCTCTGCCATATTTCTTATTCTCCTTACTTAAGTGTATTGATAAACTTCTCTATTCTCTCAAGTCCTTCTTTAAGATTGTCAATAGAATATGCATATGATATTCGTAAAAACCCTTCTCCACAGTCTCCAAATGCTGTTCCCGGCACTACAGCCAGCTTCTGTTCCCTAAGCAGCCTGTTAGCAAACTCTTCCGATGTGAGCCCAAATTTCTTGATTGATGGAAATACATAAAATGCTCCAAATGGCTCAAAACAATCGATCCCCATTTCTTTAAAAGCATGCATAAGATATCTTCGCCTCTGATCATAAGCAGTAACCATCTTCTCAACTTCCATATCACAATTCTTAAGTGCCTCCACTGCTGCAAACTGGCTGTTAGTCGGTGCGCACATAATTGCATATTGATGAAGCTTAGTCATCTGGCTTATTATTTCCTTAGGGCCACATGCATAGCCCAGTCTCCAGCCTGTCATTGCAAATGCCTTAGAAAAACCATTAATTACTATTGTTCTCTCTTTCATCCCTGGAAGACTTCCTATTGAACAATGCTCTCCGTTATATGTAAGAGCTGAATATATCTCATCCGATATAACAAATATGTCCTTCTCAATTATGACAGGTACAAGCTCTTCCAATTCCTCCCTTGTCATAACAGCACCTGTAGGATTATTAGGAAATGGCATAACAAGTACTTTAGTTTTATCTGTTATACTGGCAAGCAGCTCTTCCTTAGTAAGCTTAAACTCGTTTTCTTCCTTTAATTCAATAATTACAGGCTTTGCATCAGCCATAACTGCACATGGAAGATATGATACATAGCTAGGCTGTGGAATAAGCACCTCATCACCCGGATCGCACATACATCTTAATGCAACATCAATTGCCTCACTTCCACCTACTGTTACAAGAACTTCTTTGATAGGATCATAATGTAAATCCATCTTTCTCGCAAGATAATTACATATCTCTTCTCTTAATTCCTTTAGACCTGCATTAGATGTGTAAAATGTTCTTCCTTTTTCAAGGGCATATATACCTTCTTCTCTTACATTCCAGGGAGTATCAAAATCAGGTTCACCTACTCCTAAAGAAATAGCATCCGGCATCTCGCTTACAACATCAAAGAACTTTCTTATTCCTGATGGCTGTATACCTGTTATTTTCTGTGATAATGGGTTTCTCATGGTGTAATCAGCATCCTTTCGTCTTTAGCCTCGTCCTCTATTATTGTTCCGTAGTCCTTATATTTCTTAAGTACAAAATGTGTTGATGTACTAAGGACTGAATCTAATGGTGCGAGTTTCGCCGCGACGAACTGAGCCACTGACTTCATTGATTTACCTTCTATAATAACAGTAAAATCAAAGCCTCCTGACATGAGATAAACTGATGTTACCTCATCGTATTTGTAAAGGCGCTCTGCAATACTGTCAAAACCTAATCCTCTCTGTGGAGTAACCTTAACCTCAATAAGTGCTGTCACTTTCTCTTCGCCAGTCTTATCCCAGTTAATGACCGCATTATATCCGCAGATAATATGTTCCTTCTCCATATCCGCTATTTCATTAGCGACCTCTGCTTCAGAATAACCAAGCATAATAGCCATCTCCTTAAGGTCTATCCTTCCATTCTTCTCAAGAACATCAAGAATCTTCTCTCTCATAACGCAATCCTCCTGCTAATTATATAAATCTGTATATCTCATCCTGCTCAGGAAGACCTAAATATCTGTCTTCCTCAGTATTGTGAATAATCCTGTTATTTCCATCCGTTATCTTACCAATAACAGCAGCTTCAATGCCATTCTGGTGTAACATAATAATATCACATCCATTTTCACATGTCATTAATAAACATCCCATTGAGTCCAATATATATGGATTAACATTAAATAATTCACAGATTTCAATAATTTCCTGTTTCACTGGAATCTGCCTTAAATCAACTTCAATCCCCACACCTGAATACTCTGCCATATCCCAGAGTGCTGCAAATATCCCCCCCTCGGAAACATCATGCATTGCTCCGTATGCACTTTCCTGCATAAATATTTCAGCCTCTTTTGCTACCAGTAACTCTGTTTCATCTCCAAGAGCTTTATTAATTATGTCCTCACTATATACTTTTAGTATCTCATCTCTCTTGCAGTCTATCACTGTCCTTATGCCGCTCATACCTATATGTTTTGTAACAACAATATCCTGTCCTGCTACAGCCTTATTCTGTACTCTTTCCTGGTGTCCAATCGCCATAACGGATACTACCGGGGAATTCACCTTATCACTTACTGTAGTATGTCCTCCTGCAATACCTACTCCTGCGATACAGCATTGTCTGTCAAGTTCCTTTATAATTTCTTTAAGA
>OBJO01001128.1_pt1 | contig 9930 bp, 9 predicted proteins | sample 1481741 | NCBI WGS metagenome assembly OBJO01 (sample SAMN06140803, study PRJEB22556) | human gut metagenome | host: Homo sapiens | place: China: Beijing | collected 2014 | reverse complement strand
GTGGGACGGGTATTCCGCAGAACGATGTTTTTATCCGGAGCGCTTTGCGGACTTGTCGGAATGCTTCAGTTTGCGGGATCGGACTTTACGATTACGGAAGGAACTGCAGGCGGCGTCGGATTTACGGCCATTACAGTTGCATGGCTCGCAAAAATGAATCCGGCGGGAATGTTGGTTGTATCAGTATTTATCGCGATGCTTGAGCGAGGGGCGAACGCAATTCAGACACAGTTTAAAATTCCGGCATCTGCGGCCGATCTGTTGATTGGTATTATTTTGTTCTTTATGCTCGGATGTGAGTTTTTTATCACATATAAGTTGATCGGAAGAGGAAAGGAGGAACATCATGCTTAATACGTTGAATGGATTATTTATTGCGGCAGTATTGGCCGGAACGCCGCTTCTTTTAGGAGCGCTCGGTGAAATACTGACAGAAAAATCAGGAAACTTAAATCTTGGTGTAGAGGGAATGATGTTCATGGGGGCGATCACGGGACTGGCAGGTTCGTATTATTATGAACAGGCAGTGATCGGTTCGGGCGGGAACCCGAACGGAGCGGTTTCTTCTGTCATAGCTCTTCTTACTTCTTTTGCGGCGGGTTCTCTTGGGGCACTGATCTACAGTTTTTTGACGATTACGCTCCGGGCAAATCAAAATGTAACAGGTCTGACATTAACAATTTTCGGAACCGGTTTCGGAAATTTTTTCGGAGAGTATATCGGACAGAAGGCCGGCGGTTATGTGGCGGTATCTGAAGTGACGAAGAAAGCATTTTCAGGGATTGATATCCCGGTTTTGTCAGATATCCCGGTGCTTGGTCCTCTTTTATTCCGGTATAACTGGGTCGTTTATTTTGCAATCGCGGCAGCGCTTTTTATGACATGGTTTTTTAATCGTACAAGAGTGGGACTGAATCTTCGTGCTGTCGGGGAAGATCCGGCAACTGCGGATGCGGCGGGTATCAATACGACGGTATATAAATATATGGCGACTGTGATCGGCGGAGGGATCTGCGGAATCGGTGGTATGTATATGAGCATGGTTACAACATCAGGCGTATGGGTGCATAACTGTGTCAGCGGGTATGGATGGCTTGCGGTAGCGCTTGTTATTTTTGCAACATGGAGTCCTGCAAGAGGAATGCTTGTGGCGCTTGTATTCGGCGGTCTTACGATCATGCGTATGTATATTAATATTCCCGGACTTCCGGCTCAGATTTATGATATGTTCCCGTACATTGCTACGATACTTGTTCTTGTGATCACAAGTATGCGCAGAAGTAAGGAGCATGCACAGCCAAAGAGCTGCGGACTGAATTATTTCCGCGAGGAAAGATAAAGGGATTCGTATATGAATATTTTATTCAGCTATGCATAGTGATTTCCGATGACGGTAATGGGTTTTGATATGTTTTCGGAAAAGTGCATAGCTGAATTTTTGTATAAGCGACGGGTCAAAGTCGGGGTGTGACCGAGATCTTGGCGAATGTTTATAATACCGGAATGTGCTTTTGGAACTTCCGGTAATTGTTTTATGTACGGTTGTTCTGGCTGTGGAAGCTGCGCAATGATAACTGTCATGGGATTGTGGGAGGCATAGAAATATGATATCCTAAATGAAAATTTATTGTATGAAGGCTGATCGGCATTTTGGGGTTATACCGTGCTGAAAAATATTCGGATATATTATTCGCAAAAATAGTGTTGACAATTTAAAGAGGGTATAATACTATAATTGCAGAAGCGAACAACTGTTCGATACTAAAAATCGTTATACAGAAGGAGATATTTTATTATGGCGGGAAATGATGAAAAGAAAAAAGCGCTGGATGCGGCGATAGCAAAACTTGAGAAGGATTTTGGAAAGGGCGCGGTGATGAAACTCGGAGAATCAGGAGCTCATGTTGCGGTAGAGACAGTTCCTACAGGCTGTTTGAGTCTTGATATTGCGCTTGGATTGGGCGGAGTTCCGAAAGGACGCGTGATTGAAGTTTACGGACCTGAGTCCAGCGGTAAGACAACGGTTGCGCTTCATATGATTGCGGAAGTGCAGAAACGCGGCGGTATTGCGGGATTTATTGATGCGGAACATGCGTTGGATCCGGTCTATGCAAAGAATATAGGAGTGGATATTGACGAACTATATATTTCCCAACCGGACAGCGGTGATCAGGCTTTGGAGATTGCAGAGACGATGGCACGTTCCGGCGCAATCGACATTATCGTTGTAGACTCTGTTGCGGCTCTTGTGCCGAGACAGGAGATTGAAGGAGATATGGGAGACAGTCATGTGGGACTTCAAGCGCGATTGATGTCACAGGCACTTAGGAAACTGACTCCGGTTATCAGTAAGTCGAACTGTATTGTGATTTTTATCAATCAGCTGAGAGAAAAAGTCGGGGTCATGTTCGGAAATCCGGAGACGACAACCGGAGGAAGGGCGCTTAAGTTTTATGCGTCTGTCCGAATGGATGTCAGAAAAACAGAGACTCTGAAACAAAGCGGAGAGATGGTCGGAAACCATACCCGTATTAAGATTGTGAAAAATAAGATAGCTCCGCCGTTTAAGGAGGCGGAATTTGACATTATGTTCGGAAAAGGAATTTCAAAAGAAGGAGATATCCTTGATCTGGCTACTAAGTTAGATCTTGTTAAAAAGAGTGGAGCATGGTATGCATATGAAGGCGATAAGATCGGACAGGGCCGGGAAAATGCAAAGACATATCTGTCTGCTCATCCGGAAATAATGGAAGAGTTGGAAAAGAAAGTAAGAGAACATTATCAACTTGGGACAGATTCTTCGGAAAAAGATGAGAAAGAAGTGAAAAAGGAAAAAGAACAAAAAGGGAAAAGTGACGATCTTGCATTAAAAGGTGATGAAAAATAATGATAGTCACTAAAATAGAGCCATGTACAAAAACGAAGTTTAAAATTTATATAGATGAGACATTTAAGTTTGTACTTTATAAAGGAGAGGTTTCCCGTTTCGGAATTCGGATCGGGGAAGAAATCCCGCCGGAAACAGAAGAAAAGATCCGAACGGAAGTGCTTTTGAAGAGGGCGAAGCTTAGGGCGATGCATCTTCTCGAGGATATGGACCGAACAGAGTCTGCCCTTCGCGAAAAACTTCGTCAGGGTCTGTATCCGTCTGACGTGACAGAGGCGGCGATTGAATATGTAAAGTCATTCGGTTATCTTGATGATGTCCGGTATGCGGAAAACTTCGTGAGGAGCAGGCAGAATGTGAAGAGTAAAAAAGAAATCGGCACGGCGCTGCTGCAGAAAGGGATTTCGTCGGAAATAGCAAAGCGCGCTATGGAAATCTGCTATGAAGAAATGGGAGAAGAAGAGGCAATCCGCAAAATTTTAAGAAAAAAAAAGTTTGATCCGAATAAGGCGGAAGAAGCTCAAATGCAGAAAATATACGGCTATCTGGGGCGCAAAGGATTTCGTTATGATACAGTCCGTCAAGTGATACAAAATTATAATGACGATGCTTGACATTGTTGTGAAAACAGTATAAAATTTAACTGTTGTATTTAAGTAATATGTACAATGAAAATTTAATAAGGAGGTGCTCCTGTGCAAGTAGATTTAGTGATCGCTATTATACTTGCTGCGGCACTCGCTTTGATAGTTGGGATGGTTTCTCGATTTCTCACAATTTCCGGTTTGAAAAAAAATGCAGAAAGTAAAATCGGAAATGCAGAGGCAAAAGCAAGAGAAATCATCGATGATGCTGTGAAAACTGCTGAAACAACGAAAAAGGAAGCTCTTCTCGAAGTGAAAGAAGAATCGATCAAGACAAAGAATGATCTTGAGAAGGAGACAAAAGAAAGAAGAGCGGAATTGCAGCGCTATGAAAAAAGAGTGCTGGCAAAAGAAGAGGCAGTTGATAAGCGTTCTGATGTGTTAGAACATCGGGAGTCGAAGCTTACGGCGAAAGAAGACCAGCTTCGTCAGCGGGAAGCCAAGGTAGAAGAGCTGAATCAGAAACGTGTGCAGGAACTAGAACGAATCTCAGGACTTACCTCCGAACAGGCAAAAGAATATCTGTTGAAAACTGTTGAAGAAGATGTTAAGCATGACACCGCAAAAATGGTCAGAGAATTGGAAACACAGGCGAAAGAAGAAGCAGACAAGAAAGCAAAAGAATATGTTGTCAATGCAATTCAGAGATGTGCGGCAGACCATGTTGCGGAAACGACAATTTCCGTTGTGCAGCTTCCGAGCGATGAAATGAAAGGTCGTATTATCGGTCGTGAAGGAAGAAATATCCGAACACTTGAAACATTGACCGGTGTGGAACTGATTATTGATGATACACCGGAAGCGGTTGTTTTATCGGGATTTGATCCCATCCGCCGTGAAGTTGCAAGAATTGCACTTGAACGTTTGATCGTAGACGGACGTATTCATCCGGCGAGAATTGAAGAAATGGTAGAAAAAGCGCAGAAAGAAGTCGATACAATGATCAGAGAAGAAGGAGAAGCGGCAGCGTTAGAAGTAGGCGTGCCGGGAATTCATCCGGAGTTGATCAGACTTCTCGGTCGTATGAAGTTTAGAACAAGCTATGGACAGAATGCGTTGAAGCATTCGATTGAAGTGGCTCAGTTGTCGGGACTTCTTGCGGGCGAAATCGGTATAGATGTCAGAATGGCGAAACGTGCCGGACTTCTGCATGATATAGGAAAATCTATCGACCATGATGTAGAAGGGTCACATATTCAAATCGGTGTGGATCTTTGTAGGAAATATAAAGAATCCTCAACCGTAATTAACGCGGTGGAATCGCATCACGGAGATGTTGAGCCGCAGACATTGATCGCATGTGTAGTGCAGGCAGCCGATACGATTTCGGCAGCAAGACCGGGTGCAAGACGCGAGACGATCGAAACATACACCAACAGATTGAAACAGTTAGAAGAGATTACCAACCAGTTTAAAGGGGTGGATAAATCTTTTGCCATTCAGGCGGGCAGAGAGATTCGAGTTATGGTAGTTCCAGAGCAGGTATCTGATGATGATATGGTGCTTATGGCAAGGGATATTGCAAAACAAATTGAATTTGAACTTGAGTATCCCGGACAGATTAAAGTCAATGTAATCCGTGAATCACGGGCAACAGATTATGCGAAATAGCAATGAATCATAACAGCAGACGAAAGACCAGCCCTTGTCGAAAGACGAGGGCTTTCTTTTATTAAAATATGTTGATTGCTGAGAGGATACGGGGAAGGAGAAAGACGATGAGTGAACAGATTAAACGTGTGAACAGAGAATTGAAATTTAAAGGAACGATTATTGATTTCTATCAAGATACAATGGAAATTAATGGGGATCATACAGTTGTATGGGATTTTATCAAGCACAAAGGAGCTGCGGCAGTAGTTCCGGTCACTGAAGATGGAAAGATACTTATGGTACGTCAGTATCGAAATGCACTTGAGAGATATACTTTGGAGATACCGGCAGGGGCTCTGGATGAGGAAGGAGAGCCGGGGTTTAAATGTGCTGCTCGGGAATTGGAAGAAGAAACAGGTTATAAAAGTGAGGAATTGGAATGGCTGATCACCTTGAGGACAACGGTTGCTTTTTGCAATGAGAAGATCGAGGTGTATGTGGCGAAAAATTTAATCCCTTCAAAACAGCATTTAGATGAGGATGAATTTATTGATCTGAAAGCATATTCTCTTGATGAATTAAAAGAAAAAATATTTACAGGAGAGATTGAAGATGCAAAAACAGTTGCATCATTAATGGCATATGCAGTAAAATACGAAGCCTGAAAATGATGTAAGAAACGGATCGTGAAAAGTGATAATGAAAAAATTCCGGCATATAATGAAATATCAATAAAAAGTAAAGTGCAGAATGGCAAAAGGATCAGCAACTGCGCGATACAGGGAGGAATAATGAAGGTATTTCATGTGAAAAAGCAGTTAGCGGCTTTGTTTATGCCGGGATTTTTAATTGGAATTATTTATGTCAATTTTCTTGCTAAAAAATATGTGGCAGCTCCGGATCTGTTCAGTGAATATTTTTTGGATCAATTCAGGGGTGTGCAGATAGACGAAAAAGAATATTTATGGTATCTGCTTCGCATTCGCTGCGTTCCGTTTTTTATGCTTTCAGGGTTGGCTCTTACGAAGTTGAAAAAAGTAAGCGCCGGGTTATTTCTTGGGTGGACAGGCATATCTGTGGGGGTGCTTGTTTCGCTGGCGGCATCGAACTTGGGAATGAAAGGCTGTCTCTTGTGTCTTATAGGTGTTTCTCCACAGTTTCTTTTCTATATTCCTGCGTATTTTATGATCCTGAAATATTGTTATGAGTCAGAAGATGGCAGATGGAACAGACAGAAAACAATTTTTGTCGGTTTGATGATGAGTTTAGGAATTATTACCGAATTATATGTGAATCCTGTATTAGTGAAGTTGTTCTTGAATTATGTGTAGTTGTCTATAGACTATGTGCTGCGCACATAGTCTATAGATCTTTTGCTCCTTTTCGGAGATGAAAAAATAAAATAATAACGGCGATTCCGAAAACAAGAAACTGACTGGTTAAAAGTCCGATCAGATAACCGTATATTCCAAACTTGGGGATTGCAAAAAATACTCCGGCAATACGAACAAGAAGACCGGCAGTGTTGACGAGAAGTGTGCAGAATGTTTTCCCAAGTCCGTTAATTATGCTTGTAAGGGCGGTATTTGTGTAAAGAAACGGGCAGATCCATGAAAGTGTTAAAATGAAACTTCCGGCAGCAGAACTATGGAACAAAACTCTTCCGAGAAAGTTTCCGAAAATCAGAAAAAACAGACAGCATCCAAGGCCTAAAATGAAACAGCTTCCTACAGATTGTTTCAATAAACGAATGATTCGTCTGTTATCATCAGATGCCTGGGCAGCGCTGACGGCAGGCATAAGCACTGTTCCGATAGAAGTTGTGAGCGCCGAAGGAAAAAGGATGCATGGCAGAGCCATTCCTGTCAATACTCCGTAAAGGCGAAGCGCTTCCGAAGAAGTCATTCCGTAGATTTTTAAAAAAGTCGGGATGGAGGCCGCCTCAATGCTTTGGAGTAAAGTAACTGCCGTTCGATTTGCTGTAAGAGGAACAGATAAAGCGGACAGTTTTCTGAAAGTTTTTGAAATGGAAGAAATCGAAGCGGCATAACAAAGCTGCTTTTGCCGATTCAGCATCTGTATCGAAAAAAGTGCGGCAGCCGTCTCGCCTGCGGCAATGCCGGCGGCGGCAAGTTTGACAGAAGGGATTTCCCCGGTTTTTTTAACAAAGAGAAAAAGCAGGACGACGAAAAGAATTCGAGCAGATTGTTCGATAAGCTGTGACAGGGCAGGAATTTTTGTCTGCTGAAGCCCTAAACTGTATCCGCAGATACAACTATGTATTGCGGCGAACGGTAATGCATAAGAGACGATAAGAAGGAGATTTTCACACCTGGCATCTCCTAAAAAAGTTGTTGCTATATAAAAGGCGTTTTTTTGGAGAAAATATAATTCTATAAGTGAGAGAAAGAGTGTGAAGCCAAGAGAAACTGCAAGAATGTTTCCGGCTTCTTTTTGCCGTTCAATATGCGGGGAGGATGAACTGGCGGCAGAGTAAGTAACAACAGATGACATTTTTTCTGCGACCATGTGTGAGACGGCGGTTTGAATCCCGAATGTGCTGACTGACAGACAAAGTGCATAGACCGGGAAAATGAGCTGATATAAACCGACGTTTTCTTCTCCGAAAGCATGACTTAAAAAAATACGAAAGAAGAATCCCATAATGCGAGTGATCAATCCGGCGGCAGTTAAAACGGCGGCGCCGCGAAATAAATTGCGGGAAGAAAAGGAGCGGAATTTGTCAGAACGGAATAACATAAAATCACCTCGATTTGTAACAACAGACATATACTTGTTAAAACATATGTCATAAGGAGACTTGACAGAACCGGGGATGAATGCTATGCTACAAAAGAAATCCCTAGTAAAATACTGGGGAATCCATTCTGCAATATTAAGAATAAAGAAATAGAGTATTTTTATTAAGGAACGGAGCGTGAGAAAGTGAAGTTATCTACAAAAGGAAGGTATGGACTTCGTGCGTTGATCGATCTGGCGCAAAATGGAGGTGAACAGCCGGTATCTATTACAAGTATTTCAACAAGACAAGATATCTCGGAACGATATCTTGAGCAGTTGATGTCTATGCTGAAAAAAGCGGGGATTGTAAGAAGTGTAAGAGGAGCCGGAGGCGGATATGTGCTTGTAAAAAGACTGGAAGATATTTCTGTGGGAGATGTGCTTCGCGCATTGGAAGGCAGTCTTGAGCCGGTGGACTGCGCGGGTCTTGAACCAAATGGAGGATGCAGTGTTTCGGACAGCTGCGTGACAAAATATGTTTGGAAGAAAATTAACGACAGTATTAACCAGACGGTAGATGAGATTAAACTTGATCAACTCGTAAAAGAAAACGGAAAAAACTGTAGAAACTGATTACAGTTTATTTAATGAAGAGATGGAGGAAAAAAGATGGATAAACTGATATATCTTGATAATGCGGCTACGACAAAAACTTCACCTGAAGTTGTGGAAGCAATGCTGCCTTATTTTACAGAACATTATGGGAATCCGTCCAGTATATATTCGTTTGCGGCGGCAAATAAGGAAGTGATTTCAAAACAAAGAGAGACGATCGCAGGTGTGATCGGAGCAAAGGAAAATGAGATTTATTTTACGGCGGGAGGAACGGAAGCCGACAACTGGGCATTGACGGCGACAGCAGAGGCGTATGGCGCAAAAGGAAAGCATATTATTACGACGAAGATTGAACATCATGCCGTTTTGCATACATGTGAATATCTTCAAAAGCGAGGGTATGAGGTTACTTATCTCGATGTGGATGAATATGGAGTTGTAGATCCGAAGTCGGTAGAGGCGGCGATCAGACCGGATACGATATTGATCTCGGTCATGTTTGCGAACAATGAGATCGGTACGGTAGAGCCGATAAAAGAGATCGGCGCGATCGCTCATGAAAAAGGAATTTTGTTTCACACGGACGCCGCTGGCGTTTTCAAGTTCTCCTACGTTTCTCGGATGCTGAAAATGATCCATTACTTTTTCTGTATACATAAATAAATTCCTCCTATTCTCTGTTTCCGCTTATTCAAACGATATTTTTCTTTTGACTTAAGTCAATTTCTTTTCCCTGTTCCTTTACTTATTTTTTTGTTTTTTCAAAAAATCTTCATAAAGAGGAGACATGCTTCTTAGTCGAGCTACTATCTCTTTCAAACAGGTCGTCACATAATCCAGATCTTCTTTTGTCGTATCGTCTCCAAGCGTCAGACGCAAAGATCCGTGTGCAATTTCATGAGGAAGCCCGATTGCCAAAAGAACATGTGAAGGATCCAGCGATCCCGATGTACACGCAGATCCGCTGGAAGCGCAGATGCCTTTCATGTCGAGCATGATAAGAAGCGACTCGCCTTCTATATATTGAAAACTGAAATTCACATTATTCGGAAGACGCCTTTCTCTGTCGCCGTTTAATCTGCAGTATGGTATCTCTTTTTCAATCTTTTCGATCAAATAATCCCGAAGCTGACTTTCTTTTTCCATTCTTCTTTCCATAGACGCTGCAGCTATTTCAACTGCTTTCCCGAAACCGACGATTCCTGGAACATTTTCAGTTCCTGCACGACGTCTCCTCTCCTGTGCTCCTCCGTGGATCAACGAGCGGATTTTGACTCCTTTTCTGATGTATAAAAATCCAATTCCCTTCGGACCGTTTAATTTATGTCCGCTGGCGCTGAGCATATCTATATGACATTCATCGACATCGATCGGTATCTGACAAAACGCCTGTACGGCGTCCGTGTGAAACAAAATTCCTTTTTCATGAGCGATCGCGCCGATCTCTTT
>OBJO01001111.1_pt1 | contig 10067 bp, 9 predicted proteins | sample 1481741 | NCBI WGS metagenome assembly OBJO01 (sample SAMN06140803, study PRJEB22556) | human gut metagenome | host: Homo sapiens | place: China: Beijing | collected 2014 | reverse complement strand
CAGGATCGATACCGATAGCTACCGAAATATCGTGCACTTCCTGCGAAGCCAGCACTTCGTCGGAAGAGACTTCCCAGGTATTAAGGATCTTACCTTTCAGTGGCATGATCGCCTGATATTCGCGATCGCGCGCCTGCTTGGCAGATCCGCCTGCGGAGTCACCTTCCACAAGGAATAGTTCGGTACGGTTAAGATCCTGCGCGGTACAGTCAGCCAATTTACCAGGCAACGCCGGGCCGCTGGTTAGCTTTTTACGCACCACTTTTTTAGCCGCACGCATACGACGCTGGGCGCTGGAAATCGCCATCTCTGCCAACAGCTCCGCCGCCTGAACGTTCTGGTTCAGCCACAGGATGAAGGCATCTTTCACCACGCCCGAAACGAATGCCGCACACTGACGCGAAGAGAGACGTTCTTTGGTCTGCCCGGCAAACTGCGGATCCTGCATTTTTACTGACAGCACATAGGCAGCGATCCCAGATATCTTCCGCCGACAGCTTTACACCGCGCGGCAGAATGTTGCGGTATTCACAGAACTCACGCATCGCGTCCAGCAGGCCCTGACGCAGGCCATTAACATGGGTACCGCCCTGCATCGTTGGGATCAGGTTGACGTAGCTTTCGGTCAGCAGTTCACCGCCTTCCGGCAGCCACAGTAGCGCCCAGTCCACCGCTTCAGTATCGCCAGCGAAATTACCGATAAACGGTTTTTCTGGCAGCGTCGGTAAACCGTTTACCGCTTCCGCCAGGTAATCATTCAGACCGTCCTGATAGCACCAGCGCTGTTCGGTGTTGTTGATCTCATCTTTAAAAGTGATCTCAACGCCCGGGCACAGTACCGCTTTGGCTTTCAGCACATGCGTCAGGCGTGAAACAGAAAAACGCGGGCTGTCAAAGAAGGTTTCATCCGGCCAGAAGTGCACGCTGGTACCGGTATTGCGTTTACCGCAAGTGCCGACAACCTGTAAATCTTGCACCTTTTCGCCATTTTCAAAGGCGATGTTATAGATCTGACCATCGCGGCGTACGTTAACTTCTACGCGCTTCGACAGGGCGTTAACTACCGAAATCCCCACGCCATGCAGGCCGCCAGAGAACTGGTAATTTTTGTTAGAGAATTTACCGCCCGCGTGCAGACGGCAAAGAATCAGTTCAACCGCCGGTACCCCCTCTTCCGGGTGAATATCTACCGGCATCCCGCGCCCATCGTCAATCACTTCTAACGACTGGTCGGCATGTAAGATTACATCCACGCGTTTTGCGTGGCCCGCCAGTGCTTCATCGACACTGTTATCAATAACTTCTTGCCCCAAATGGTTAGGGCGAGTGGTATCGGTATACATCCCCGGACGGCGGCGAACCGGCTCAAGCCCGGTGAGTACCTCAATGGCATCAGCGTTATAAGTTTGCGTCATGGTTTAAGTTAGCAATTCGAGTTGATCGTCAGAGATGGTGCAGACCAAGAAAATCGACGATCGGGTTGAAATAATCTTCGAAGCCCGTGAATGCGTGGTTGCCGCCTTCTATGACAGTCTGGCGGCAGGAAGCGTAGTACGCCACCGCCTGGCGGTAATCCAGCACTTCATCTCCCGTCTGTTGCAGCAGCCAGATCAAATCCGGCGCTTCCAGCGGGTCAATCTGCATGACTTTGAGATCGTAAATATGGCGTGACTCTAGCACATATTGCTGCCCGGTGTAGGGGTTCTCGTTCTGACCGAGATAGTCCGTCAGCAGTTCAAACGGGCGCACCGCCGGGTTGACCACCACTGCGGGCAGCATAAAACATTGCGACAACCAGGTGGCGTAATATCCCCCCAGTGACGAACCGACAATACCCAGCGAATCGCCGCCATGTTCCAGGACAATGGATTCCAGCAGTTCTGCCGCGTCAGAAGGATACGGCGGCAACTGCGGAATGATCATCTCAACGTCAGGGTGATGTTCCGCCAGCCAGTTTTTTAACAAGCTCGCTTTTGCAGAGCGCGGCGAGCTGTTGAAACCGTGTAAATAAAGAAGCGTAGACATCAGTAGCCTTCTGAAGCGGTATCAGGTTGGAAGCGTGCGTCCGCCAGGCGATGCACCTCGGTGGTCAGCGTGCCATCAGCATGTAACTCGAGAGTACGCCAGCCGGGCGCGATGGTGTCCAGCGTAAAGTTAGAACAGTGCGGCTTAAACTGCACACAGGTCGACGGCGTTGCCAGCAAGCGGCGACCATTCCAGTCGAGATCCAGCTCCTGATGAATGTGACCGCACAGCAAGTATTTGACGTGCGGAAACTTCGCCAGCACGGTATCCAGTTCGCCCGCGTTACGCAGGCTGTGTTGATCAAGCCAACTACAACCTGCAGGTAGCGGATGATGATGCAGCAGCAGCAACGTATGGCGTCCTGGCGCATCGGCCAGTTTACGTTCCAGCCACTCAAGCTGAAACTCGCTCAGCTCACCGTGCGGCACGCCAAACACCTGGCTATCCAGCAACAGGATTTGCCATTGCTCACCAATAAACACGTGCTTCGCCGGGGAGATACCCGCATCCTGTAACGCACTGTACATCGCGGGCTGGAAATCGTGGTTGCCCGGCAGCCAGACGCAGGGCGCACGAAAACTTGCGATGCCTTCAGCGAAATGCTGATAGGCCGCAGAGGATTGATCCTGCGCTAAATCACCTGTCGCGACAATCAGGTCGAATTCGTGCTGGTGTGGCCGAATCGCCTCCAGCACCGCCTGGTAGCTTTCCCAGGTGTTTACCCCTAACAGGGCTTCGTGCTTTTGTGCAAACAGGTGAGTGTCGGTAATTTGTAAAATCCTGACTCTGGCCTCACCAGCCAGAGGAAGGGTTAACAGGCTTTCCAAATGGTGTCCTTAGGTTTCACGACGCTAATAAACCGGAATCGCCATCGCTCCATGTGCTAAACAGTATCGCAACCAGTCCGCTAAAAACTGATTAATTTGATGCTTTTCGTCGCGTTGATGCAACTTTTTATTAGGATAATCATACCGCGCTTTGAAGCGAAAAATCTGCTGGCTTGAACACACTTCAGCCACCATCGCGTCATGATACAGACGCACCGTCATTGACGGAAGGCTCCAGTAACTGATCGCGGGCGCAGTCTGTTCTATTGTCACCAGGGTAGTGTATCGGGTCGATTCCACAATCGTCAGCCGATATTGTGCGTTTGCCACCTGATAGCTTACAGTTTCGCCGGGTGCGTCATTGCGCGGTAACAAACGGCGCAATTGTGAAAAGTTCATCTCGCACAGGCGCATCATTTCAGGAAAGTCAGGTGTGTAACGCTTCATTTATGCCCACTCATTTTTTAACGCTTGATGATGCAGCTGCAGCCATTGCAAAGCGATGACCGACGCTGCGTTGTCGATTTTCCCCTCTTCTACCCACTGGTATGCCTGTTCCCGGCTTACCACATGAACGCGAATATCTTCGTTTTCATCAGCCAGACCGTGAATACCGCTTGCGGTCGTGGCGTCCACTTCGCCCACCATAATTGACGAACGCTCACTGGTGCCCCCCGGGCTTGCCAGGAAACTTAACACCGGTTTGGTCCGTTTGACTATCAGTCCCGCCTCTTCAATCGCTTCGCGACGGGCAACATCTTCCACACTTTCCCCCTCTTCAATCATCCCGGCAACCATCTCCAGTAGCCAGGGGGTTTCGCTGGTGTCGTACGCGGCAATCCGAATCTGCTCAATCAGCACAACTTCATCACGTACTGGGTCAAAGGGTAGCAAGACTGCGGCGTGACCGCGCTCAAAAATTTCCCGCCGTACCTCATGACTCATTTGCCCGTTGAATAGACGATGACGAAATCTATAAAGATCTAATGAAAAAAAGCCGCGATAAAGTGTTTCTCGTGCAATAATTTCTACATCGTTTTTGCCAAATGTAACGGGCAGGTTGTCTGGCTTAAGCATTGTTAATGTCCTGGCACTAATAGTGAATTAAATGTGAATTTCAGCGACGTTTGACTGCCGTTTGAGCAGTCATGTGTTAAATTGAGGCACATTAACGCCCTATGGCACGTAACGCCAACCTTTTGCGGTAGCGGCTTCTGCTAGAATCCGCAATAATTTTACAGTTTGATCGCGCTAAATACTGCTTCACCACAAGGAATGCAAATGAAGAAATTGCTCCCCATTCTTATCGGCCTGAGCCTCTCTGGGTTCAGTTCGTTGAGCCAGGCCGAGAACCTGATGCAAGTTTATCAGCAAGCACGCCTTAGTAACCCGGAATTGCGTAAGTCTGCCGCCGATCGTGATGCTGCCTTTGAAAAAATTAATGAAGCGCGCAGTCCATTACTGCCACAGCTAGGTTTAGGTGCAGATTACACCTATAGCAACGGCTACCGCGACGCGAACGGCATCAACTCTAACGCGACCAGTGCGTCCCTGCAGTTAACTCAATCCATTTTTGATATGTCGAAATGGCGTGCGTTAACGCTGCAGGAAAAAGCAGCTGGGATTCAGGACGTCACGTATCAGACCGATCAACAAACCTTGATCCTCAACACCGCGACCGCTTATTTCAACGTGTTGAATGCTATTGACGTTCTTTCCTATACACAGGCGCAAAAAGAAGCGATCTACCGTCAATTAGATCAAACCACCCAACGTTTTAACGTGGGCCTGGTAGCGATCACCGACGTGCAGAACGCCCGCGCACAGTACGATACCGTGCTGGCGAACGAAGTGACCGCACGTAATAACCTTGATAACGCGGTAGAGCAGCTGCGCCAGATCACCGGTAACTACTATCCGGAACTGGCGGCGCTGAATGTCGAAAACTTTAAAACCGACAAACCACAGCCGGTTAACACGCTGCTGAAAGAAGCCGAAAAACGTAACCTGTCGTTGTTACAGGCGCGCTTGAGCCAGGACCTGGCGCGCGAGCAAATTCGCCAGGCGCAGGACGGTCACTTACCGACTCTGGATTTGACGGCCTCTACCGGAATTTCTGACACCTCTTACAGCGGTTCAAAAACCCGTGGTGCCGCTGGTACCCAGTATGACGATAGCAATATGGGCCAGAACAAAGTTGGCCTGAGCTTCTCGCTGCCGATTTATCAGGGCGGAATGGTTAACTCGCAGGTGAAACAGGCCCAGTACAACTTTGTTGGTGCCAGCGAGCAACTGGAAAGCGCGCATCGTAGCGTCGTGCAAACCGTACGTTCCTCCTTCAACAACATTAATGCTTCTATCAGTAGCATTAACGCCTACAAACAAGCCGTAGTTTCCGCTCAAAGCTCATTAGACGCGATGGAAGCGGGTTACTCGGTTGGTACGCGTACCATTGTTGATGTGTTGGATGCGACCACCACGCTGTACAACGCTAAGCAAGAGCTGGCAAATGCGCGTTATAACTACCTGATTAACCAGTTGAATATTAAGTCAGCTCTGGGTACGTTGAACGAGCAGGATCTGCTGGCACTGAACAATGCGCTGAGCAAACCGGTTTCCACTAATCCGGAAAACGTTGCCCCGCAAACGCCGGAACAGAATGCTATTGCTGATGGTTATGCGCCTGATAGCCCGGCACCAGTCGTTCAGCAAACATCCGCACGCACTACCACCAGTAACGGTCATAACCCTTTCCGTAACTGACGACGACGACGGGGCTTCGGCCCCGTCTGAACGTAAGGCAACGTAAAGATACGGGTTATCTGCCGCATTCTTCCCCCTTCTCGCTTCAATTTCGACCAGCCATCCTCTATTCTGATGGGTATTTACCACTGGTCCCGGAAGACAAAAATGAAACGGACAAAATCCATACGCCACGCATCGTTCCGCAAAAACTGGAGCGCACGCCATCTGACACCAGTCGCTCTCGCGGTTGCCACTGTTTTTATGCTGGCGGGCTGTGAAAAGAGTGATGAAACAGTGTCTCTCTATCAAAATGCTGACGACTGTTCAGCTGCAAACCCAGGCAAAAGCGCCGAATGTACCACCGCGTACAACAATGCGCTGAAAGAAGCCGAACGTACTGCGCCGAAATACGCCACCCGTGAAGACTGTGTTGCTGAATTTGGTGAAGGTCAGTGCCAGCAGGCACCAGCCCAGGCTGGCATGGCACCAGAAAACCAGGCGCAGGCCCAGCAATCCAGCGGGAGTTTCTGGATGCCGCTGATGGCCGGTTACATGATGGGACGTCTGATGGGCGGCGGCGCGGGATTTGCACAGCAGCCGCTGTTCTCCTCGAAAAACCCGGCCAGCCCGGCTTACGGTAAATATACCGACGCGACCGGTAAAAACTATGGCGCAGCCCAGCCAGGCCGCACCATGACCGTACCGAAGACGGCAATGGCACCAAAACCGGCGACCACTACTACTGTTACCCGTGGCGGTTTTGGTGAATCTGTTGCCAAACAAAGCACTATGCAGCGTAGCGCAACCGGCACCTCTTCTCGTTCAATGGGTGGCTGATACCGATGGAAAGAGTCAGTATTACCGAGCGCCCGGACTGGCGCGAAAAAGCCCACGAATACGGTTTCAATTTTCACACCATGTACGGCGAGCCGTACTGGTGTGAAGATGCTTACTACAAGTTGACCCTCGCCCAGGTTGAAAAGCTGGAAGAAGTCACCGCCGAACTGCACCAGATGTGCCTGAAAGTGGTGGAAAAAGTGATCGCCAGCGATGAGCTGATGACCAAATTCCGCATTCCAAAACACACCTGGAGTTTTGTGCGCCAGTCATGGCTGACGCACCAGCCATCGCTTTATTCGCGTCTTGATCTGGCGTGGGATGGCACTGGCGAACCTAAACTTCTGGAAAATAACGCCGATACGCCAACGTCACTATACGAGGCGGCGTTCTTTCAGTGGATCTGGCTGGAAGATCAGCTTAACGCCGGTAACTTGCCGGAGGGCAGCGACCAGTTTAACAGTTTGCAAGAAAAGCTGATCGATCGCTTCGTTGAGCTGCGTGAACAGTATGGCTTCCAGTTGCTGCATCTCACCTGCTGTCGCGACACGGTGGAAGATCGCGGAACCATTCAGTATTTGCAGGACTGCGCGACGGAAGCTGAAATCGCTACCGAGTTCCTCTACATCGACGATATCGGGTTAGGTGAAAAAGGTCAGTTCACGGATTTACAGGATCAGGTGATTTCCAACCTGTTCAAGCTGTATCCGTGGGAATTTATGTTGCGTGAGATGTTCTCCACCAAGCTGGAGGATGCAGGCGTACGCTGGCTGGAACCGGCGTGGAAGAGCATTATCTCCAACAAAGCGCTTCTACCGCTACTGTGGGAGATGTTCCCGAATCACCCGAACCTGCTGCCCGCTTATTTTGCGGAAGATGATCATCCGCAAATGGAAAAATATGTGGTTAAACCGATCTTCTCCCGTGAAGGCGCAAACGTGTCGATCATTGAGAACGGCAAAACCATTGAAGCAGCGGAAGGTCCGTATGGCGAAGAAGGGATGATTGTTCAGCAATTCCACCCGTTACCGAAATTCGGCGACAGCTATATGCTGATTGGTAGCTGGCTGGTGAACGATCAACCTGCCGGAATTGGCATTCGTGAAGACCGTGCATTGATCACCCAGGATATGTCTCGGTTTTATCCGCATATTTTTGTTGAGTAATACAGCTTAATATTGCCCCGATAAGCGGGGCAATCTCTTATAATCCACCATTCATAACTCCCATCAATATATAAACACATACATATCCAACCTTTATTTAACATTAATACTCAATTTAATGTTAAATCGTCATATGCAAGCGATATTGTAATTAAAGTAAGTGAATACATCACAACATAACTATTTGATATTATTTAAATACTTTACTTTTATCTCACCAGATTTAAATTTAATAATTAAAAAACAATGTTGCAGGGATCACACTACACAGTATTGAACATTGTGATTGATATATTGCCCCCCTACTATCCATTAAACATAAATATTTGTTTCACCGAATAACAACATATTTAAAAGAAACACAAAAGCATTCTCACTCTTTATTGAATTAATATTTATATTCACGTAACGAATTTATTAGCACCCTCTCAACAGTCGATATTCATCATTATTATATATTTGCGTTATATAAGGAGATATATCCATGTTTGATAAATATAGAAAAACACTCGTAGCCGGAACTGTGGCGATAACCCTGGGTTTGTCAGCATCGGGGGTGATGGCTGCGGGTTTTAAACCAGCGCCGCCTGCCGGGCAACTGGGTGCGGTCATTGTCGATCCCTACGGCAATGCACCACTGACCGCTTTGGTTGACTTAGATAGCCATGTTATTTCTGACGTCAAAGTTACCGTCCATGGGAAGGGCGAAAAAGGCGTAGAAATCAGCTATCCCGTGGGTCAGGAATCACTAAAAACTTACGATGGTGTACCGATTTTTGGTCTTTATCAGAAATTTGCTAACAAAGTGACCGTTGAGTGGAAAGAAAACGGCAAGGTCATGAAAGATGATTATGTGGTGCACACTTCGGCCATCGTCAATAATTACATGGATAACCGCTCTATCTCCGATTTACAACAGACCATAGTTATTAAAGTCGCACCGGGTTTTGAAGATCGCCTCTATCTGGTTAATACCCACACCTTTACCGCCCAAGGTTCCGATCTCCACTGGCATGGTGAGAAAGATAAAAATGCCGGTATCCTTGATGCGGGTCCGGCAACCGGCGCACTCCCTTTTGATATCGCGCCCTTTACTTTCATCGTCGATACCGAAGGTGAATACCGCTGGTGGCTGGATCAAGACACTTTCTACGATGGTCGTGACCGCGATATCAACAAGCGTGGTTATCTGATGGGTATCCGCGAAACGCCACGCGGCACCTTTACCGCTGTACAAGGTCAGCACTGGTACGAGTTCGACATGATGGGGCAGGTGCTCGAAGATCACAAACTGCCGCGCGGATTTGCTGACGCCACTCATGAGTCCATTGAGACACCAAATGGCACGGTACTGTTGCGCGTAGGTAAGAGTAACTATCGTCGCGATGACGGCGTACACGTCACCACCATTCGTGACCATATCCTCGAAGTTGATAAATCTGGTCGCGTTGTCGATGTATGGGATCTGACCAAGATCCTCGATCCGAAACGCGATGCACTGCTCGGCGCGCTGGATGCAGGTGCAGTTTGCGTTAACGTTGACCTTGCCCATGCAGGACAACAGGCAAAACTGGAACCAGATACACCGTTCGGCGACGCGCTGGGTGTAGGGCCAGGCCGCAACTGGGCGCACGTGAACTCTATCGCCTATGACGCAAAAGATGACTCTATCATCCTCTCCTCTCGCCACCAGGGTGTTGTGAAGATTGGTCGTGATAAGCAAGTGAAATGGATCCTTGCGCCCTCTAAAGGTTGGGAAAAACCGCTGGCCAGCAAGCTGCTGAAATCGGTGGACGCTAACGGTAAACCTATTACCTGTAACGAAAACGGTCTGTGTGAAAACTCGGACTTCGATTTTACCTACACCCAGCATACCGCCTGGATTTCCAGCAAAGGAACGCTCACCATTTTTGATAATGGCGATGGGCGTCATCTGGAACAACCTGCCTTACCAACCATGAAATACTCCCGCTTTGTGGAATATAAGATTGATGAGAAGAAAGGCACCGTTCAGCAAGTGTGGGAATACGGTAAAGAACGTGGCTACGATTTCTATAGCCCGATTACCTCCATCATTGAATATCAAGCCGACCGTAACACCATGTTTGGCTTCGGTGGTTCTATTCATTTGTTCGATGTCGGGCAGCCAACCGTCGGTAAGTTGAACGAAATCGATTACAAAACCAAAGAAGTGAAAGTGGAAATCGACGTGCTGTCAGATAAACCCAATCAGACTCACTACCGTGCGCTGTTAGTCCGTCCACAACAGATGTTCAAATAATTAAGAAGGGAATAAAAATGTCGAAATTAGGGATCTCATCACTATTTAAAACCATACTGCTTACCGCAGCTCTGGCGGTTTCATTTACCGCTTCTGCATTTACCGAAGGCACGGATTACATGGTTCTGGAAAAACCAATTCCGAATGCCGACAAAACGCTGATTAAGGTATTTAGCTACGCCTGCC
>OBJO01001110.1_pt1 | contig 10067 bp, 13 predicted proteins | sample 1481741 | NCBI WGS metagenome assembly OBJO01 (sample SAMN06140803, study PRJEB22556) | human gut metagenome | host: Homo sapiens | place: China: Beijing | collected 2014 | reverse complement strand
TATTATATATTAACTATTTACAATAAAACGAATAAAAATATAGTAACAAATAGAAATAATGACAGCTAAGAACAGCGATTTAATAGCGTAGTAAAGCCTTTAAATAGGAAAAATAAGTGTTATAATGATATCACGAAACGCACACGTTATTTGCATAAAAATGCTAAATGATAAAAGAAGGTGCATCGAAAAATATTTAAAGCCATTTGCAGCAAAACAAAATAGCGGGCGGCTATGGCAATAGTGCTACGGAATCTGACGATGTCGTAGCTGGCGGCTATGAAAATACGGCTCTTGGAGAATACACGACGGTAGTCGGTGGCAGATCCAACCGGGCATTTGGTGATGAATCATCGACATCTATATGCAGTTGGTACAATGGAGGTAAGTGATGAAAAAAAGCATATAGCCACTATTTTATTACTTTGTTTGGCATGTGGACAGACCACTGTTTTTGCAGCAAGCCGAACGGAGGGCAGTACTGGCATTGTTATTGAGGGCGATAACAATACCGTTTCCAGTTCGAATTCCGTTACGCTTGGTAATAATATCAGTTCTTTGGGCGGTGCTAATGTTGCTATTGGATACAAAAGCAAGGCAGGTAATCAGGAAAAACCACTAGGTCCGAATAATGCGAATGGTGCAACTGCCGTTGGCACCGGATCGCAGGCAGTCAACTATAGGGCCACGGCCCTTGGCGATTACACCGTTGCTTCCGGAACAGATTCTCTTGGCCTGGGAACTACTGCGCAGGCGACTGGCGATCGCTCCATAGCGGCAGGGCTTTCATCACAGGCATCTGGAGTGAATGCCATTGCCATCGGTGATAAAGCAGTATCAAGCAGCAATGATTCTGTGGCTATTGGTGAAAAGGCAAGTGCAACGAATAGTCAATCGATTGCCATCGGAAGTGCTTCTTCTGCTTCCGGCTCCTACAGTGTGGCCATAGGATTGAATGCAAAAGCGACGGACGACTGGTCTGTTGCTTTGGGGAATAGTTCTGAAACCTCAGAAGCTGTTTCAACCAGCACCATGACCGTTGGAGGAAAAACATATCAGACGGCTGGTGGGTCCGCAACGGGGACGATTAGTGTAGGAAATGAAACGGTCAAGCGCACGATTACGAATGTTGCAGCCGGCCGTGTAACAGATACTTCAACAGATGCCATAAACGGCAGTCAGTTATTTGCAACAAATCAGAGTGTTGATGCGAATACCCAAAACATTGCTGCGAATGCTAAAAACATTGCAAAGGGAATGAATTTTGCAGCAGATACCGGAACTACTTATAACGCGCAATTAGGTGATATCGTTTCCATTAAAGGCGATGGGAAAAATCTGTCCACATCGGTAGATATGGGGACCATTACCGTATATATGTCGGACACTCCTGTGTTTACGTCAGTAACGGCAAGTACTATTGCCGGCAATACAATCAAAGCGGGTGATACGGTTACACTTAGTCATCAGGGCGCTGATATGGGGGGAACAAAAATCACTCATTTGAAGGATGGCGATATTTCTCCTACTTCAACTGATGCAGTGAATGGAAGTCAGCTGTATAGCACAGAAAACCGAATTAATCTTTTGGACAGTCAGGTCAATCATCTGGGCAGTCAGATTAATCGGGTAGGTGCAGGTGCTGCGGCTCTTGCTGCACTCCATCCTCTAGATTTTGATCCCGATGATAAATGGGACTTTGCAGCTGGGTATGGTAATTACAAAAATGCAAATGCCGTGGCTATTGGTGCCTACTATCGTCCTAATGAAGATGTCCTGTTTAACGTGGGAGGTTCTTTTAGTGGTGGAGAGAACATGGTGAATGCAGGCATCAGCTGGAAATTTGGACAAAAGAACAATGTTTCCCGTTCGAGGGTTTCGGTGGCCAAAGATGTGTTGGCGTTGCAACAGCAGGTAGCTGTTCTAACTAAAGAACTGGAAGCGTATAAGTCTGTAATTGGGAATAACGGGAATGCGTCTATGAAGCGAAATATAAATTTCCCTGATGTGCCTGAAAACCATTGGGCGTATACTTATGTGAAGACCTTGGCAGATAAGGGATATCTGAAGGGGTATCCCGATGGCGAGTTTAAAGGCGATCGTGCCTTGACCCGTTATGAATATGCCGCAATCATCTATTGTGCGCTGCAGAACGGAGCACCTTCCGACGGGAATATGATAAGATCGATGGATGAATTTGGGCCGGAAATTTCAAAAGCCAGAGAACTCGACCGCTTCCAGGTAGATAGGATTTCCGGCAAAGACAATGATTGTCATAAAGTGGAACGTATAATACGAGGAGCCGACCCGGACAGGGCGGCCCGCTGTGAGATTTAAACATAGCCTATTCTGATATAATGGTAAGTCTTTACGAATCACGAATCACATGATGTGTCATTAATTCTGAATTTACAAACTTCCTTTGCAGGACTTTATGAGTTTTTTGTAGAATCTATATAGCATATATTGAGATTGAGAGGTAAGTCTTTTTAAGGAGGATGAGGCATATGATGAAACGAATTGTAAGTATGTTGCTACTTACTGGAACTTTATTGATAGGAAATACAGTGTTTGCCTTTTATGCAGATGAAAGCTCTGCTGTTAATCTTGGGATGGTTCAATCCTATAGCCGTTCAGCAATCAACGTTATTGATGATTCTGGTGCCGGTCTTACAGTGACAGTAGGTTATGATGTTACAGGAGGCATGACGTATGGATTATCGCAAATTTGGTGAAACTTATTATATCCGGATGGATAAGGGAGATGAAATCATCAGCACGATTCTGGGAATTTGTCAGAAAGAACAGATTGCATCGGCCATTTTTTCAGGCATCGGCGGGTGCCGTTCGGCAGAAATACAGACGTTCATCCCAGAAACGGGCAGTTTTGAAGTTCAAGAGCTGAAGGGGATGCTGGAGCTGGTTTCGTTGACAGGCAATATCGTCAGCGATGATGATGGAACTTATTTTCATCATACTCACGCTGTTTTTTCTTATAAACAGGATGGGGAACATCACGTTGCGGCAGGGCACATCAAATCGATAGAGGTACTGTACACGGCAGAAATCGAATTGCGCCCCGTTATAGAAGGACGGATTCGGCGGAAATATGACCCAGAAACGGGGACCGGCTTTTGGGATTTCGGGCCAGAAACGGATTAAGCTGGCCATTGTCTTGTACCTCCCGATGGTCGGCACTTCTGAGGATATTTTCACTTTATACTTTATTTTCAAATGAAAGTATTGACAGAATATACCTAATAGTGTACTATTTGGGTAAACATTTTATATGTTTGATGAATGAATATCAATCATCCAGAGCAGTTGAGGGACTGGCCCTATGATGCTGCGGCAACCTCCGTGGGGACGGAAGGTGCCAATTCCAGCGGGAGTTTTCCCGGCAGATGAGCGAGAAATGGAAGGGATTTTGCGCGTCATCTGTAGCTGATGGCGCGCTTTTTTTATAGCTCTGTCATCGGCACGTCTTTATTTATTTTGTAAAAGGGGTGTTCGTATGAGTAACAAAGTATCTGCACAGGCCGTCAACCGGTCGGGCCTGTTGCGAAGCGAAGACTGGTGGGCCGTATGGCTCGGATTATTTATCGTCGTTCTCGGTGCCGGACAGATCTGGCACGTCGATTTGCTCGGCTGGGCTGCTAAGTTCGGTGTCTGGATTGACCCGTCCAAGGCGGTCGGGCCGGGGTCGAAAGGGTTTGCCTGGCTCGGCAGTATCGGGTCGTTAGTGGCGACGTATGTATTTACCCTGGTCGTAACGTCTATCGGCGCGTATTTCATGGGGACGAAGGTCAAGAAATTCATCGCCGGTTATACCGTGATTTACTGGATCACCATGGCGGCGACGGTCATCGGCAATTATGCTTATCTGGCAGCGACGCCGAATAAGCGGGAAGCTTTTAACATCGGTTGGTCCCTGAGCCTTGGCGAATTGGGCTTTGTCATTGCCCTGCTGGCCGGGCTGGTCATCGGTAACTTTTTCCCGAAAGTAACGCGTTTCTTATCTGATGCTGCCAAACCGGAATGGTACATCAAGACGGGCATCGTCATTTTGGGCATGAATATCGGCATCCAGGCCATCAGTGCTCTGGGGCTGGCCGGTACGGTCATCGTCCGCGGCATGTGCGCCGTCGTTGAAGCCTACCTGATTTATTGGCCTATCGTCTATTTCGTGGCCCGGAAATTCTTTAAATTCACGCCGGAATGGGCAGCTCCCATGGCGTCGGGCATTTCCATCTGTGGTGTCGCCGCAGCGATTGCTACGGGCAGTGCCATCAAGGCGCGCCAGATCATCCCGACTATCCTGGCATCAGTCATCATCGTCTTCGTTGCCGTAGAATTGCTCATCCTGCCCTTTACAGCCGCTTATTTCCTGCCCAGTGAACCGATGGTCGCCGGGTCCTGGCTGGGTCTGGTCGTCAAGAGTGATGGCGGTGCCGTCGCATCCGGGGCAATCGCCGATACGCTCATCCGCAACAGTGCGCTCCAGCAATTCGGCGTCAATTACCAGGAAGGCTGGATTCTCATGGCTGCGACGACGTCCAAGGTCTTCATCGACGTTTTCATCGGCGTCTGGTCCTTCATCTTGGCTATCGTCTGGTCCATTTACCATCTCAATGACCCGCGGGCAGCCGTCGCATCCGGGGCTGGCAAGGTTTCCAAACGGGAAATCTGGGAACGCTTCCCGAAATTCATCATCGGCTTCGTCCTGGCCCTGGTCGTCATTTTTGCAGCTGGCTGGCTGCAGCCGGGCATCGTCGACGCTGCGAAAGCCGGCGCCGGACAGGCTAACCTCCTGCGGGCCGTCTTCTTTGGCCTCTGCTTCTTCTCTATCGGCCTGGTCACGAATGTCCGCAAGCTCTGGAAATCCGGCCTGGGCCGTGTCATCGGCGTCTATGCCGTAGCCCTCGTCGGCTTCATCATCTGGGTCGGCCTGTTCATTTCTTACATCTTCTATCATGGCATTGTTCCGCCGACATTATAACTTCATCATAGAAAGGATTGATTGCTATGGCATCGCGAATCACTTCTGCCGCATCGACGGCTGACGAATATTACTACAACCAAACCGTAACCCCGACAGACGCTGCGACCCATACGGGCCAGCTCGAACGGGATGCAGACGAATATTTCCCCTTGCAGCCCATCGAAAAGAAACTCTGTGCCTATTCCCTGGGATTGGGCCTGGGACTGATGGCCTTGTTCATCGTCATCTTTGAAGTTTTCGGCTGAGGCTTATTATGGAAAAAGGGCTTGTCGCATGTGCGATAAGCCCTTTTTTATTTATTTTTCGTTGTCGAGATTTTTGAAGCGGACGAAGTCGAGGACAGCTTTCTTATTGGCATCGTCTAAGGTACGGTAGAGAGACAGGAGCTGGGTTTCGTCAGGTGAGAGCGTACTGGTCAGGGAATCCGTGTCCGGTTCCATGCGCACGTCGTACCCCATGAGCCAGGATTCGGAGACATGGAGGGCACGGGCTATGAGCATGACATTGGTTTGTTTTGCTTTCCAACGTCCATTTATGTAGGAACTGATGATACCGCGGGTCAGGCCGGTTTTGCGGGCCAGGTCTACAGCGCGCATTTGACGGTATTCGAGGGCTTGTTTCAGGCGTTTTCCAAAAATATTATTTTCCATGGGGTAACCTCCTTTTTCTTCCACAAGTATACAATAAACGTTTAGAAATCTCAACATTTTGTGTAAAAAGCCTTGACGATAGGCTGTTTTTATAGTACTATTTTTTTGTGAAGAAAAGTACAGATTTCAAATCAAAAAAGGAGGACCCTATGACGTATGATTATTCTAAACTCTACGGCCGCATGGCAGAGATGGGCATTACCCGTGAAGAATTGGCAAGACAGTTGGAAATAAGCCGCTCTACGCTGTATTCTAAGCTGACTTCGCGGACTGAGTTCACGCAGGATGAAATCCGTAGATGTGTAAAGATTTTACGTCTGGATGTACGCGATTTGTCACTGTATTTTTTTAAGACTAAATAGTTTCGATACCAAATCAACAGGAGGGAAAAAGATGCTGAAAAAATGGATTTCCACAGGTGTATTTCTATTGTGCCTGATGTGCAGCCCTATGGCTTTTGCCTATGTCGATGATGCCGGTGTCATGAACCAGTTCGACTATGACAATGCGACACCCCTTTGGGATTACATCAATGCCAATGGTTATCGTTTCTATGGACAAAACTCGATGGATGACCAGTACATCAAGACCGATAACAGCATGTTCATCACCATCAGCCGCGGCGGCTTCTTAGGCGATTTTTACAGTTATCCTGCTGGGACGCTGACACAGTTGATTTTCTTGAAGCCCGGTCCGATGACCGATAAGGGCATCCAGGTAGGTGACAAGGCGGAAAAGGTCATCAAAGTGTATGGGCAGGCGTATCCTGCTGACCGGAAAGACGTGTACAGCCATGATCCGAATACCGGGTTCTGGGTACAGGGGACGAGTAATTACAAGACAAACTATGGCGACCAGCAGAAATTCCACTATATGGTCCTTATCTATTATGACCGCCAAGGTCATCACCTGCATTTTCTGGCCGATAAACATTCGGAACGCATCAAAGCCATCATTTACTGGAAAGGCCGGCCTAATTTAGGAGAAACGACGTATGCGCAAGGTATCATGTATGGGCTGTCGAACTTAGGACTGACGCGGTTCGTTTTAGAAAGTGAAATGAAAGAACATCCGTTGAAATCGGGATGGCGCGCTATAACCGATGCTTGGCACGGGATTTAAGATAAGGAGGAATTTGCTATGAAATGTTATAATCATCCGGACCGGGATGCGGTAGGGACGTGTGTGGATTGTGGAAAGGGATTGTGCCAGGAATGTATGGACCTTTGGACCATCCCAGTCTGTACAGATTGCAATTTGAAGCGCTGGCAGGCCACGAAGCATGAGGTATTCAAAGAATTTGCCCTTACAGCGGTCTTCGCCATCATCGGTCTTGTCTTTGCGTTCCATGGATATAATGGGCTGTTCAACGCCATCGCAGTCATTTGGATGATGGCCGGAGTTTATCCGGGCTGGAAGATGCTGACCCGGATTACGCCGAATGTTTTCTTGATATTGCCGCTCATCGGCTGGGTCTTATACTTTTTCGTAAAATTCTTTATAGCCATGCTGATTGGCTGGATTTGCCTGCCTGTCCGGCTGTTCAAGAATATACGGACCTTGAAAGAGGCCAAAAAGGTAGAAATGGCAGCGGCTTCATTAAAATAAGTGCAGCTTAGGGGACTATCGCATGAAGGTTGGTCCCATCATGCGAGGCCCCTTTCACTTTATAGTTTGTAACATGAAATTAAAACCATCCGCTAACCACTAACTGCTAGCCACTAATCACTTTAAAGGGCTTGTCGTTGTGCGACAAGCCCTTCTTGCATGTGTGTTAAATTTGCAGAACCGTGAAGAAATAGTGGGCTATTTCTTCTGGCGGGATGTGGAGTACAGATACGATTTTTCGGATTTCATCCTGCGTGAAGTCACTTTGGGAACGCAGTTTCTTGGCGAGTGATTCAGGATTGATGGAGATTCTTCTGGCCAATGCTGGAATCGTCAGTGAACGGCTGGTCATGAGGTCTTGTAAGGCACTGTAATCGTAGATGACGTTTCTTTGTTTCATGAGAGGTCCTCCTTCCATGTTTTCTTTTTTTTTTTGCGCCTTACAAGGAAACCACCTGCGGCCAGGGAACAAGGGCGGCGTAGCCGTGCTATTTACCCTTGTTCCCTGGCCGCAGGTGGTTAGGCTCTTAAGCAAAAAAAATTCCGTTAGGTCTTTTTTTTTCGTTAGGACTCTTTTCGGCCGGCGCACGTTAGTGCGTCCGGCCGCGATTTTTTTAGGCAATTGTTAACCCCATCTCGATGAGATTATGGTCATGTATCATTCGTTATCGCATACAGGCGATAGGAAAAGAACGCAGGCCGCAAAAAAAATCACGGCTAGCGGTCTTGTGTGTAGCGGCCAAAGTCTCCCATGTTAAGGGGAGGGGGACCACGAAGTGGTGGAGGGGTTCTTTACGGCAGCCCGCCAGAGAGATTTTATCACATCTCATTCGAGTATAACGGCAGGTTTTTACGAGCTACAAGCCATTTGTCATGAAAACTGGGTATACACAGGCTTTACGGCGGGACGGCTTTTATCCGTCCCCTACGGAATCGCAATCAGGCGATAGAAATGAACGAAGGCCCCGGACGGGGCATTTTTTACGAGCCGAGGGTCACTCGATGCGATGTCGTCATTCTTAGTCTGTTGCCGCGTAGCGGCATCTGAGTCCAAGGCGGCCTGCGAACTGCGGTCTGCGGCCGGCGGGGCCATTGGTCCCGAATTTCGATGAACGACGAACGACCTACGATGAACGGCTTTTCGCCCGGCCGATAGGCCCAAACATTAACGGTTCCTTAAATATTCGGAAATTCGATTAAAAAACGATTAGAATTTCTGTTTGGCCCTGTTTTGTGGTGTATGATGGAATCATAAAATTTTTCGTTATTTTTTGTATCATGTTATAATATAGAAAGGACGGATACCATGAGTTATACCATCAAACCTTGGCAGGACCTAACGATTCAAGATGATTACATGTTCAAATTGGTTATGCGGCGGAAGCCGATTTGTAAACGCATGTTGGAAAAGATCCTGCATGTTCCTATCCGTGATATTCGTTATAGTGACGATGAGAAGACGATGAAATTCCAATATGAAGGCAAGGGAATCCGCCTCGACGTTTACGTAGCCGATGATAAGGGAACCGTGTATGATATCGAAATGCAGATTCGTAAACCATCGGATGATGGGCTCTATCTACGAACTCGATATTACCAGTCCATGATTGATATGGGATTATTGGAAGAAGGGGCTGATTATGATGAACTCAATCCCAGTTATATTATTTTCATTTGTCCCTTTGAGCCATTTGATAAAGGCCGCCATATCTATACATTCCGCAATGTGTGCTTGGAGGATACAAGTTTAGAATTACGGGACGGTGCGACCAAGATTTTCCTTAGTTCCGTGGGAACGGCTGACGATGTGACACCCGATGTTAAACGGTTCTTGGAATATGTTAACGGGATTCTCAGTAATGATGCTTTCGTGCAAGAAATCGATCAGGAAATTAAAAGAGTGAAAAAATTAGAAGAAGAAAGGGTGAGATATATGACATATGCCATGAAAATGCAAGAAGAACGAAAAGAAGGCATCAAAGAAGGCCGTGAAGCAATGCAACACGAAATGCAGCATGATTTGGCGCTTAAAATGTTAAAAGATCATAAGCCTATTCATGAAATTGTTCGTTATACAGAATTGACAGAAAATCAGATTCGCAAAATCGCAGCAGAAAATAGTAATGTTTCGTTTGGAGAAGAGAGTGGCAGAAATGTGTAACTTGAGCGAAGGCATTGAATGGTGTGGAGAAAAGATTGGCCAGGAACGTGGTGAAAAAACAGGAAGAAAAGCACTCAGTGTATTGCTCCAAAAGCTGATACAGGAAGGCAGGAAAGAAGAGGTCAATCGCGTCTTGCAGAACGATGAATACCAGGAACAATTGCTGCGGGAATATCATTTGAAATAAGAGGGGAATCATTTATGACGGCGTTGTCGTATAAGACAGCGCCGTTTTGCGTTCTTCGGATTCAGCTGCGGCTATGCCGTGATAAACTCATGAAACAAACGAAGTTCCACTGGTTGCAGTTAGCAGACTGCAAAAATAGCCCCAATCGGGGCATTCGTAGGGGCTGTCCTTTAACCTCTCAGACCACCTTTGGCGGCCAGCTCCCCTATAAAGGGAGCCTTGTGCAGCCCGCTGTGAGATTTCATCACAGCCCATCCGAGTATAATGGCAGGCTTTTACGAACCACGAGCATCTGTCCTGGCATCGGCTATTCACACAAGTCGCGGCGGTACGCCCTTTGGGCGTCCCCTACGGTATCGCATACAGGCGATAAAATTTTATGTGGCTGTATGCCGCATTTGTAGGGGCTGTCCCAGTGGGCAGCCCGCCAGAGAGATTTCATCACAGCCTATCCGAGTA
>OBJO01001109.1_pt1 | contig 10068 bp, 6 predicted proteins | sample 1481741 | NCBI WGS metagenome assembly OBJO01 (sample SAMN06140803, study PRJEB22556) | human gut metagenome | host: Homo sapiens | place: China: Beijing | collected 2014 | reverse complement strand
GGAGGGGATTACGGAAGATGCGGTGATTGGGCAGATCTTAACAGAAAAGGAACAGGGACTGTATGCTTGATGCGGGAATTTATGAACAGCTGTCGCGGCTTGTAATCGCGATGAAACAGAAAAGCAGCCAGAATATGGCAGGAAACCGCAGATCCGTACAGAAAGGGACTTCTGCGGAATTTTCCGATTTCCGGGAGTATATGCCGGGAGATGATCTGCGCAGGCTGGACTGGAATGTCTATGCGCGGTCGGAGCGCATGTATATCCGGGAATATTTCGAAGAAAAGGAAGCAGTGGTATCGGTTATTTTAGATACCAGTGCATCAATGCACTATGGAAAAAAGAGCAAGGCAGAACTGGCACAGGATCTGTGCGCGGTGATTGCCTTTCTGACTTTGCACCATATGGACCGGCTGGTGCTGTATGACAGCAGCCAGATGGGAACTCCGCTTGTGGTTTCCGGGGGAAAGAATGCACTGCCAAAAGTACTTGGATGGCTGCAGGCACGTACATTTTCGGGGACAGAGACGGATTCTTTTTCCGCCGTGCGCCAGATGCAGAGGCGTGGGGCGGGAGTTACCGTGATCGTCAGTGATTTCCTGACCGAAGCAGCGACAGATCCCACGCAGGATCGTCTGGAAAAAACGATGCAGTATCTGGACTTTACGAAACAAAGACCCGTGTTGCTTCAGACACTGTGTGCGGAAGAACTGCGTGTGACAATGGACGGTACGCGCAATCTGATAGATATGGAGTCCAAAGAAAAACTGCGCGTGACGATGCGTGCGGATGTGATTGCGCGCTATGAACAGGAACTGCAAAAGCTTTCTGTGCGGCTGAAAAAAAGTGCATCGGCTGCCGGAGGCACCTATATACTCTGTGATTCCGAAAAAGAGAGACGCGCGCTTATTTTAGAAGATTTAAGACCTTTGTTTGTCTGAGAAAAATTTGAGGATGGATTATGATATTTGAGAGTTTGTGGCCGCTGGCATTTTTGCTGGCGGTTCCGGTTGTTGTGATTTTATATCTGCTTGTGCCAAAGGGGACAGACACGCCAGTGTCTTCGAATCTGTTGTGGAAGAAGCTTTTTTATAATGAACAGTCTAAAACGTTCTGGGAAAAGTTTTTGCACAATCTGCTGATGTATCTGCAGATCGTGATTCTTTTGATGCTTATTCTGGCACTGATGGCACCGTTTGTACAGCGTAAGGGTACAGGCAGTACGGACGTGGTGTATCTGATTGACACCAGCGGAAGCATGAAGCATCTCACCAAAGGGGGCAATACCCGCCTAGGGGAAGCCGTAAGTGAGATCAAAGAGCAGATTGCCGCTTCGGATGGGGCAAAAATATCCATTGTTACCTGTGACGGCACGGGAACCAATCTGCTTGCCGTCCATACTTCCGAGAAAAAAGCATTGTATCGGACGCTGGCAGACATCAAGGGCACGGACACAGCCGGATCGCTTTCTGATGCACTGGCAACCGTACAGACGGTGCAGAAAAAAGACAAAAAGAACGATCTGGCAGATGTCATCGTCTATACCGACGGCATTGGGGCAAAACAGACGAAAAATCTCAAAAGTCAGCTTCAGGCAACCATCCGCGTGGTGGGAAGTCCCGTTTCTAACGTGGCGAATACGTTTCTGTCCTGCACCAAAGACAGCAGCGGGGACACGTATACGGTTGCATCAGGCGTGACAAATTACAGCGATCATGCGGCAAATATGGAGATTACGCTGTATGAGGGAAAGAAAATTCTTGAAGTGCGTACACTTTCCCTTGCCGCAGACGAGACGTATACCTGCCTGTTCAAACAGGTGAAATGGGGAAAACAGCCACTGCATACCGAACTTTCCGCAGTGACATTTGCCGGCAGCAGCCAGAAGGATTCCTTAAAAGAAGATAACTGTGCTTATGCACTCAAAGACCGGGTTTCCACGAGCAAAGCCACACTGATCGGGGAAGGAAATACCTATATCGAAAAAGCGTATCTTGCCGTGACCGGAGAGAATCTTTCCAAGGCAAAAACAACGGATGCACTTGACAGTGACGATCCGGGGGTCTGTATTTTTGATGCGGATACGGCAGTGCAGGAATCTAATCAGCAGAAGGCGCGGATGATTTTTGCCAAAGAAGGAAAGAACGAGGAAAAAAATGTCAGTCTGTCTGCCAGCGATACCGAACTGACTTCCGGAATCCGGGACTTTGCGCTCGGGGTAAATCAGACGTATGTGTATGATCTGCCGGTCTGGGCCACGGGCTTTCTGTGGAACGGAAAGCAGTGCGCCGCATACTACGGGGAGCATGACGGAATCCGGGAGGTCGTACTCGGATTTGATCTGCGGGAATCGGATTTTGCCCTGCAGCCGGAGTTTCCGGTATTTATGAACCATGCGTTGCACTATCTTGAGGACAGTTCCCTTCTTTCCCAAAACGTCTATGATGCCGGAGATACCGTGCAGTTTCATGCATTAAACGGTGTGGACGTGCAGCAGATTGCAGCACCTGCCGATCAGGCAGGACTGTTTACCGTAAAAGCGGGCGGCAGAAAGGAATCCTATATTGTAAAATTTGCATGCAGCAGCCAGTCGGATGGACGGATCACGGCAGGCGATTCCGGCAGCCGCAACACGATGCAGCGGCAGCTTGTGCGAAAGCAGATGTGCAATGTCATCCTTATCCTTGTGCTTCTTCTTATGATACTGGAGTGGATCTGTTATGTCCGGCAGATGCGTTACCGTGGGCGGTTTTATCTTGCGGTGCGTCTGGTGGGGCTTGCCCTTTTGGTGCTGGCTGTCTGTGGAATTTCGGTGCCGCTTTCCCACGCGAAAGACACAACCGTTTTTCTGGTTGATCTGTCGGAGAGCAATGCCGCAAATCTCACGCAGATGGAGCAGTATATGAGCCGGCAGGTTAAAGACATGCCAAAGAACAATCAGTATGCCATCGTAACGTTTGGAGCCAATGCGGTTGTGGAACAGTTTCTGACCAGTGAGAAACACAGTTTTCAGATTCTCTCGGCACCGGAGGCGGATGCAACCAACCTTGAGGAAGCCGTTTCCACAGGACTTTCCATGATCCCGGACAATGCGGCAGGACGGCTTGTGGTGCTTACGGATGGAAAGCAGACAAAGGGAAACATCGAGCATACGGCATCGGCACTGACGGCAAAAAACGTACAGCTGTATTCGGTTCTCTATGAAGATACAAAGCAGGGGAGCGATGCCTATATCGAAAACGTGGAAATGCCGGAGTATCTTTATCCGGGTGATTCCTATTCCATGACCGTAACTGTGGAAAGCAACTATGAGACCGATGCGAAGCTGCAGCTTTTGCAGGGAACGGAGATGGTCAGTCAGACAGGCGTGCATTTAAACAAAGGCAGCAACCGTTTTGTTTTGAAACAGAAGGTAGTCGGTACCGATGCGCAGCAGTATACCGTGCGCGTGAAGGCACCGAAGGACACCTGTGAAAAAAACAATGATTATGGTACGTATGCGACGGTGGATTCCCTGCCAAAGATTCTGCTTGTATCTGGAATGGGAGAGGACAGCACACCGTTTTTAGGACTTTTGGATGCTGCCGGATGCAATTACCGGCAGGTATCCGCAGTCAGTGCACCGGATACTTTAAAAGAGATGCTGCAGTACAAGAGCATCATTCTGGAAAATGTGTACCGGACAGATCTGCCGGAGGGCTTTCTAAAAAATCTGAAAACTTATGTGAAAGACTACGGATGCGGTCTGGTGGCATGCGGCGGCGAGGACAGTTTTGCACTGGGCGGATATCAGGATACGGAACTGGAGAAACTTCTTCCGGTCGATATGCAGCTGCGTGGGGTGAATGAGAAACAGAATCTGGCAATGGTCATGGTGATTGATCATTCGGGCAGTATGTCGGAACAGACCGAAGGAGGCACCAATCTGGATCTGGCGATCGCGGCTGCCAAAGCGGCTGTGGATCAGCTGGATACGAAAGATGAAGTCGGTGTGGTAACCTTTGATGATGGTTACACCTGGCAGGTGCCGCTGGAAAAAGTGAAGGATAAAGACAAGATCCATCAAAGCATCGAGACGATCAGCGAAGGCGGTGGAACGACCATCAAACCGGCCGTGCGTGCGGCACTAAATGAAATCAAGAAGAGCAAGGCGCAGCTAAAGCATATTGTCCTTCTGACGGATGGACAGGGGGAAACCGAAAATTTTGAAGATATCATCAAGGACTGCAAGGATGCCGATGTAACTCTTTCCACGGTAGCGGTTGGAGAGTCGTCTGACAGACAGCTTCTGGAACGACTGGCAACGCAGTGTAACGGCCGCTATTATTATTCCGATATCTCAACCGATATCCCGAAAATCTTTGCACAGGAAGTATTTTTAAATGGAGATACCTATTTGCAGAACGGACAGTTTTCACTGAAAGGAAACAGCAGCAATGCCATCACGAAAAATCTCTTTGCCGATGGCTGGCCGCAGATCAAAGGGTACGTGAGTGCCTCTCCGAAAACCGGAGCCAATGTGCTGCTGGCATCTGCCGAAAAGGATGACCCGATTTTGTCTGTCATGCAGTATGGACTGGGGCATACGGTTGCGTGGAATACCGATGTGACAAACCGCTGGACCGCCGGGCTGGCACAGCAGAATGATTACGTGCAGCTGTGGAAGCGGATCATCGATTACAGTGCGGGAAATACAGCACTCGGCGAAGACCGTGTGGATGTAACTACTGTAAACGGAACAACAAAAGTTACCTATTATGCCAAAGACTACGCAGAGCAGACACAGGTGGAGGCTGTGTACACGGATCCGGATGGAAAAACGCATCAGGCGAAACTGACCGCAAGTGCGCCGGGAACTTATGAGGCACAGCTGGATACGACAGTCTCCGGTGTCTACAATCTGAGCGTGCAGCGGAAAAACGGCAAAAAAATCGAAAATGCCCTGACCACCGCAGCCGTGGTACAGTATTCGCAGGAGTACAAATTTGCGCTGACAAACGATAGCTTTTGTGCGTTCATCAAACAGTATGGAAAGATGCTTTCTCCAAAGAAGAATGTATGGAAGAAGTTAAAAGCTTCCGGGCGGGCACGGGTTTGTCTGACCAATCCGCTTTTAATCCTTTTGCTTTTCGTATTTCTGGCAGATATCGCCATGCGGCGGTTTGCCTATGTTCCGCCAATGCCACACTGGACGAGACCAGCAAAAAAAGCTATAATGACAAAAGAAAAAACAGCAGAAGACGGGCAGCCGGAGCCGGAAGCAGAAAAACCAAAGGAAAAGACAAAGAAAGCAAAACCGGAGGAAACGGCTTCCCAGGCACTCGATACTTCTGCGCTGTTAAAGAAAAAAGAAAAGCGGAATCATTCCGTTTAAAAGAAAACAGGAGTCATTATGCAATCAGACAGCAATTTACGAGAAACGTTACGGAGTATCGACCATAAAAGTTATCCGGCATACAAATCCCTGCGGGGAAGTTACCGGTTTGCAGACTATGTGTTATCCATCGATCATGTGCAGGGAGATCCGTTTGCGGCGCCTTCCCATGTGCGCGTGACCGTGGATGCAAAGGCAGCGGCATTTCCGGAATATGCCATGAAAAATACACGGACGCGCACAGCACTGGCAGATGAACTGCTGCGCACGTTTGCCGCACAGATCAACCACTTTACATTTAAGGCGAAAGGATCGGGCAAAAGCGGCCTGATTTCGGTAACCCACTGCGGACAGGAGATTCTGACCCGGACAGCCTGTGAAGTGAATGAAAAAGAAATCACCGCGCGTTTTGCGGTAGGATTTCCGGCAAACGGACGGACGATCAATGCCAGGGAACTGGAGAAAATTCTGTTTACCTATCTGCCGGAATGTGTAAAGCACATTTTCTCATTTCAACAGAAAAAACGCCCATATCCATGGCACCCGCCACGAACACAAGCGTTTCATCCTTTCCCAATATGTAATTCTCACACTCTGACACAATCCCGTGTGATCTCCTTCAGCGAAGCCACACCGCACATTGCCATCGTATCTTTCAGTTCGCTTCCGATCTTATTGACATAAGTCTCGACGCCTTCCTGCGCTCCGCCATACACGGCAGTCACAAACGGACGGGCAATGATCACCGCATCGGCTCCCAGTGCCAGTGCCTTAAACACATCCACACCGGAACGGATGCCTCCGTCGACAAAAATCTTCATGGAGCCATCGACTGCATTTACGATCTCTTCGAGCACCTCTGCGGTGGCAGGACACTGATCCAGAACACGCCCGCCGTGGTTTGACACAACGATCGCATCGGCTCCGGCTTCTTTTGCCTTCATGGCACCCTTGACGGTCATGATTCCTTTAACGATAAACGGCAGCCCTGCCGCCTGTTTCACTTCACGCAGATCCTCCACCGATTTGCTTCCGGCCGGTGGTGTCAGATTCTTTAAAAACGGCAGTCCGGCCGCATCGATATCCATTGCCACGGCAAAGGCACCGGAATCCTTTACCATCGCCATTTTCTCCCGGATCACTTCGATGTTCCACGGCTTTACGGTCGGAATTCCCAGTCCACCGGCATTTTTGATCGCTTTTGTGGCTGCGACCATGACATTGCTGTCGGTTCCGTCTCCGGTAAAAGCAGCGATGCCGGATGCCGCACAGGCGGAAACGAGAATATCGTTGTAGGAAATATCATTCAGGCAGTCTCCGTAGTGCAGCTGCACGGCACCTACCGGACCGGCAAAAAACGGATACTGAAACGTTCTGCCAAACAGTTCCAGTGTCGTATCATATGGACGGTTTTCGACCAGCGTGTCCATCTGGACACGGATTTCTTTCCATTTGTCATAGTTGCGGATGGCGGTATCGCCGATGCCTTTGGCTCCCGGCCCCGGCATCTGGTTTTTACAGGCTCTGCCGTTACATTCCCAGCACGCCTTACAGTAAGATCCGATACGGCCTCTCGCCTGTTCGATACACTCTGTATAATTCATAGGTCTGTTCCTTCTTCCTTTGTCTGTAAATCAGAATTTTTATCTGTCATGATTCATACGCCAGTCGATGCATCGTTTCAGATAATGCACATAATCCGGGTTCTTACACATGCCCTTGCCCGGAGTATCGGAAATCTTCGCGACATCCATACCGTTGCACAGCGTGGTTTTCATGACGATATTCAGTGCCGGTACATCCGTATCATTCGAGATATAGGTGCCAATTCCAAAAGCCACCTTTGTGCGGTTCCGGAAATGTTCGTACAGTTCGTGTGCCCGTGCAAAATCAAGAGAATCACTGAACAATAAAGTTTTATTTGCCGGATCGATTCCCAGTTTCCGGTAGTGTGCGATCATTTTTTCGCCCCACTCCACCGGATCTCCGCTGTCATGACGCACGCCGGAGAATAACGTTGCATAGGTTAGCTGGAAATCCCGCAGGAAACAGTCGGTCGTAATCGCATCGGTCAGTGCAATACCGTTTAACACGCCATACTCGCGTACCCAGGCATCAAGCGCATACCAGTTGGAGTATGCCGGGTTATGTTTGTGATTTCCCTGTCCGACACACATGATCCACTCATGTGCCATGGTTCCGACCGGTGTCAGATTGTATTTTTTTGCCAGATAGACGTTGGACGTTCCGACAAATTCTGACCCGTGAAATTCTGCTTCTTTCAGCTTGCGGACAGCAAGCTCCTGTGCCTCTGCGGAAAGACGGCGGCGCAGTCCGAATTCACTGAACGAACCGATCTCGTATCTGCCGCTGGCATCTTTGATCTTCTGTTCCAGACGTTCCCGGAAACTGGCATAAAGCCTGTCATAATCGTACGCCATACGGAAATACACTTCGTTGACAATCGCCAGTGTCGGGATCTCATACAAGGACGTATTCAGCCAGGTACCGAATGTCTCGATGGAAAGTCCGCATTCCGCCTCATCCGAAATCTTAAAATCCTCATAGCGCGGCTGCCACAGGCGCAGAAAATCAATATAGCTTCCCTTGATCCATGTAATGCGGTTCAGATATTCCAGCTCTTCCTCTGTAAAACGTAGACTGCAGTACGCCTTAATCTGCTCTTTGATCTCCTGCACCATCTCTGCCGTAAAGTGCACATCGGTATTGCGGCACTTGAATGTCCATGTGGTTTTATAGTCGGAGAACTGGTGATAGATGGCCTCTCCCATACTGAATTTGTACATGTCTGTTTCCAGCAGACTGGTGATGATCTGATTTAACTTCATAATTCTTCTCTTTTCTTCTTACTTAAATAAGATACAATTACTGTATATCCACCTGACAGGTTTTCATCGCTTCGATCGCCGTGCGATGCGACTCCGGTGTTACGCAGGCGCATGCTTTTTCAATCACGCACACGCGCGCTTTCGGAACAAAGGCTTTGGCAATCATGACATTGCTGATGACACAGATACCCGTGCACACGCCACAGAAATCAATCTGTGCCTCTGCATCACCGCAGTACTGCTTTAAGCGCTCGCCAAGCTGCACACTGCCAAATGCCGGCTTACAGATCGTCTCGATCTGTTCTTTGGAATAAAAGGATGCTGCCTTACGGATCACAGGCGCAATCTCCCAGCCTTCGGTTCCTTCGATGCAGTGCACGACGGGCAGCCGCTTTCCTTCCTGCGTATCCAGATAATTACTCGGGTGCGTGTCTTGGGTGAAAATGATTCTGTCATACACGCCTGTTTTTATCACTTCCGCGACCTTCGGAATGACTGCTGCACACTCTGCATTGCCCAGCGGTCCGGTCGTAAAATCGTTTTGCATGTCAACGACAACTAATACTCTTTTCATAGTCTCTCCTGTGCTTCCCTTTTTCTATACACGATAACGGTTAAAACAGGAATACATCTCCTGCACCCGCGGCATGGCATAACCGCCGGAAACGATACCGTTTTCTGCCAGAAAGCGCATGCCGGACGTATCGAGTTCTTTCTGTAACTGTACAACGACTTCGGCAATTGTCCGTTTGCCGTCCACCAGGTGTTCGACCGCATATTTTAAGAGCATGCCAAGGCACGCAGTCTGTTCGCTGTCGATCAGCTGTTCTAAATACCGCAGATCCACGGTCTGCTTTCCGATGGCAAATCCATCCGTTCCCATGGTTTTTAATTTTAACCGCTCCGGCTCATTTTTGCGCACGGCTCCGCTCCGGTAATCCCTGCGTTTTGTGGCACCGTTTTTATCTTTTTCCATGATCCGGTGACTGTGCGGCAGGACGAACGGATGTGGCTTTTCTTCTGAAATCGGAAATTCTTTGCACAATGCCTTTGCTTTTTTTGTAATATCAACCGGCTTATAGCGGTCCATCTGGATCACGGTATCCGCAATATGGAAAAAGGCACCGGAACTGCCCGCTACCAGGATGGTAGAAATTCCTGCCTGCTCATACAGCTCGCGCGCACGGGAAAGAAACGGCGTGATCGGCTCTTTGTCCGGGCTGACTACTTTCTGCATAAATGCATCCCTTACCATAAAGTTCGTCGCAGACGTATCCTCATCCAGCAGAAACAGGCGGCTTCCCGCCTCCATGCCTTCCACGATCCCGGCTGCCTGCGATGTGCTTCCGCTGGCATCTTCCGTTGAAAAATGATGGGTATCTTTTCCGTTTGGCAGATCATTGATAAACATGGAAATATCGACATCTTTGATAAACCGTCCGTCCTCCGAACGAAGTTTTAAGGCGGTCTCATCCGTGATCACAAACTCTCTGCCGTCCCCTGCGATATGGTTGTAAACGCCCAGTTCGAGTGCAGTTAGAAGTGTGGATTTTCCATGATAGCCGCCACCGACGATCAGTGTGATTCCTTTCGGAATTCCCATACCGGTGATCGCACCTCTGTGCGGAAGCTGCATCGTCACCCTAAGGGATTCCGGAGAAGTAAAAGCCACGGACTGTTTCATCGGACGGGAGGAAATCCCGCTCTCCCGCGGCAGTACCGCATCATCGGCGACAAATGCAACCAGCCCCTGTTCTTTCAGCTGGTCACGGACTGCCTGCTGGTCTTCTGCCAGTTCCACAGCATCCCGGATTTTGCGGGCATCGAGATTTTTATAATAAAATG
>OBJO01001102.1_pt1 | contig 10080 bp, 8 predicted proteins | sample 1481741 | NCBI WGS metagenome assembly OBJO01 (sample SAMN06140803, study PRJEB22556) | human gut metagenome | host: Homo sapiens | place: China: Beijing | collected 2014 | reverse complement strand
CACAGCCCCAAGCAATACTTTTTTTGTTGGCAACACCCATTACGACGACATTCTTATTTTGTAAAAACATATAAAATCTCCTTTAATAAAAAATTTTTGTTGATAGAATAGGCTTTTCTTCATCAAAATGTAAAAGTTACATTTATTGAGTTGACGAATAAAATTTCAACTGGTATTATCTGTGTGAGAATGATAACAAAATCTTCTCAATTTTCTAATCTTGAAAAAAACAGACATTTTTCCTGATGTCTGAATTATTAACCAAAATACTTTGAAAGTCAAACTATTTTTCTTATTTTTTGAGAAAAAGTGCTGGAAACCGCATGAAATAATAGTTTGATAATCAAAATAAACTCGGAGGTACAGTATGAAAAGAGTGGTCATAACCGGCATGGGTGCCGTAACACCATTAGGCAATACCGTAAAAGAATTTTGGCATAATCTAGTGGATGGCAAGCTAGGAATTGGCAAAATTACTAAATTTGATTCTGAAGATACTGGGGTGGCTTTGGCTGGTGAAGTGAAAGAGTTTGACCCAAGTGCTGTTTTAGAACGCAAAGAGCAAAAAAGAATGGACTTATTTTCTCAATATGGCTTGGTCGCTGCTTTAGAAGCGTGGGAAATGAGTGGTTTAACAGAAGCAATGATTGACCCGACTCGTTTAGGTGTGATTGTCGGTAGTGGGATTGGCGGGATGACTACCTTACAAGACCAAGTACGGGTAATGGATAAAAAAGGCGCAAAACGCGTAACACCATTTTTCGTGCCCATGGTAATTGCTAATATGGCAGCGGGAAATATTTCGATTCGTCTAGGTGCAAAAGGACCTTCTCAAACTATCGTGACTGCTTGTGCTTCTGCGACGAATGCGATTGGTGAAGCTTTTCGCACGATTAAATATGGTTTAGCGGACATGATGGTAACTGGGGGGACAGAAGCCACAGTATGTGAAATTGGGATTGCAGGCTTTGCAGCATTGAATGCTTTAAATACAACAGAAGATGCGACTCGGGCTTCGATTCCTTTTGATAAAGAACGAAAAGGTTTTGTGATGGGTGAAGGCGCAGGAATGCTGATTTTAGAAGAACTCGAGCATGCACAGAAACGTGGCGCAACTATCTACGGCGAAATTGTTGGCTATGGCAGCAACTGTGATGCTAGCCACATGACCGCTCCTTTAAAAGACGGTAGTGGCGCGGCGGCTGCGATGGAAATGGCGATTGCAGAAGCAGGGATTACACCGGAACAAATTGGGTATATCAATGCTCATGGTACGTCAACCCCGGCGAATGACGCTGCGGAAACAACGGCCATCAAACGTGTCTTTGGTGAGCGAGCATCGCAAATTCCAATTTCAAGTACAAAGAGTATGACTGGACATTTATTGGGCGCGGCTGGCGGTATCGAAGCGATTGCTTGTGTACAAACATTGCAAGAAGGAAAAGCTCATCCGACAGTAGGCTACCAAGTTGCTGATCCAGATTGTGATTTAGATTATGTCACAGAAGGTGCACGTGACATTACAGCGGACTATACAATTAGTAATTCGTTTGGCTTTGGTGGCCATAATGGTGTAATTTGCTTGAAGAAATGGGAGGAAAACTAGTATGAAAAAAGTAATGACTGCAACAGAAATTATGGAAATGATTCCTAATCGCTATCCGATTTGTTATATTGATTATGTGGATGAAATTATTCCAAATGAAAAGATTATTGCAACAAAAAATGTAACAATTAACGAAGAATTTTTCCAAGGACATTTCCCTGGAAATCCAACAATGCCAGGCGTTTTGATTATTGAAGCATTGGCACAAGTAGGTTCGATTTTAATCTTAAAAATGGATCAATTTGAAGGTGAAACAGCCTATATTGGCGGTATCAACAAAGCCAAATTCCGTCAAAAAGTGGTCCCTGGTGATGTCTTGAAATTACATTTTGAAATCGTCAAATTACGTGACTTTGTCGGCATCGGCAAAGCGACTGCTTACGTGGAAGATAAAAAGGTCTGCGAATGTGAATTGACGTTTATTGTGGGACGATAAAAAGATAATTAGAAAGAGCAAGCGGTGAAGGCTTGCTCTTTTTTTGTTCTGGTATGATAAAATTAATAAAAAAAGGTGCTGGAGGTAAATTATGTTGAAAAACTTACAACCTCAATTTTTTAAACAAATAGTTATCTATGGTTTGTTATTTGTCTTTTGGGGAACGCTTAACTATTTTTTTGAGAGTATTCCTAAAGGACTAAATCGTATAGTTTTCGGTATTTTGTCGTTTACTTATATTTTTTTGTATATGAAAAATAGAAAGAGTGTTTCAGGGAATAAAGGGGACTTGGCAATATGGATTTTAATTATTTCGGGATTTTTTGCATTGGTAGATGTTACTTATTATTTAAATATACGCGGCAAAATTACGCTATATTTCAGCTTAGTTTATATTTTATCAATAATTCTAATATTTATAGTATGTGAACTAAAAAGTGACCCTAAGATTAAATTGAAAAATATTCTAAAAATAAGTGCTGTTGTGTATAGTTTAGGTTTTTTTGATAGAGATTGGTGGACTGTAATACCATTATTTACTGCTTTTGTTTTGTTATTTTACTCTAAAGAAGGAATAGATTACTTTGCTCAAGAAGAACTTACTGAAATAAAAATACCAAATTTTTTACAAAAAAAATGGAGAAGGACAAAATTTTTAATAGTCATATGGTCGGTAATGCTTTATAGTTCATTTGTTATTTCAGATATTTTAGAATCTTGTGGCTGGATTAATAAAATTAGTTTATATTTTTTTCCAGAAGACTCGCTAGAATTTTACAGAATCTGGTTTAGTAAAGGGTTAATACGTTTATGTATCTTAGGAATAATATATATTTTAGGAAAAAAATATCTGTTGAAATTTAAACCTGTAAACACATTAATAGAACTTTATAAAGAAGTGGCTAGAACAAATGAAACAGAGTTTAAAAGAAATACAAAAAAACACCAAATACAAAAAAATGCTCGTCGCAAATATAAATAACACTAACGTAAAAAAACATGCTATAATCATAAAAAGCTTACGTGAAGGTGGTAAGCTTATGAGTAAAACAATTTACAGGAGGGTTTTTCTTTTGGATATTTCAGTAGAGTTTTCGGGACATAAATTGGCGAATGTGTTAATGAACGCATCAGGCATTCATTGTATGACAATTAAGGAAATGGACGAGTTAGCGGCTTCTCAAGCAGGTGCTTTTGTCGCTAAGACGGCAACACCTAATCCTCGTCAGGGCAATGAGGAGCCTCGGTATTTTGATACACCATTAGGAAGTATTAACTCAATGGGCTTGCCTAATTTAGGGATTGATTATTATTTAGATTATCAGATTGCACGTCAAAAGGAATTTCCTGAGGAGTTACGCTTTTTATCTGTATCTGGTATGAATTATGAGGAAAATATCGCTATTTTAAAAAAAGTGCAAGAAAGTGAATACACAGGAGTGACAGAATTTAATTTGTCTTGTCCCAATTTGCCTGGTAAACCGCAAATTGCTTATGATTTTGAATTAACAGAAAAGCTTTTAACAGAAGTTTTCCAATTTTTTACTAAACCATTAGGTGTAAAATTACCCCCATTTTTTGATATTGCACATTTTGACGCAATGGCTGAAATTTTAAATAAATTCCCTTTAGTATACGTGAATAGTATTAATAGCATCGGTAATGGTTTATATATTGACAGTGACAAGGAAGAAGTGGTCATTAAACCAAAAGGAGGCTTCGGTGGACTGGGCGGCGAATATGTCAAACCAACAGCGTTAGCCAATGTTCGTGCGTTTGCGCAACGTTTGAAACCAGAAATAAAAATTATTGGAACGGGCGGTATTACATGTGGAAAAGATGTTTTTGAGCATCTTTTATGTGGTGCGACATTAGTACAAGTTGGCACACAATTGCACCAAGAAGGTCCACAAGTTTTTGAACGTCTAGCCAAAGAATTACAAGAAATCATGGCAGCAAAAGGTTATGAAAGTATTGAAGAATTTCGTGGGAAATTGAAAGAGATGTAACAAAAAAACGTCAAGAAATTTTCTTGACGGTTTTTTGTTATTTCACAGCCTTAACATTTTCCATAAAGGCTTCCAAATATTCAGGTTGTGTTAATTGTTGGTTACAGGTGTCGCTATCATGGCAAATGTAATTGCCTTTTTTCGTGTAGGTTCCGTCACCGCCTGATTTGGTGGTAGCTAGGAACATAGACACATTCGTGATTGTTTGACAGATGGAGCAAACACCTTTAACAATGGTGGGTGAAAGGGTGCCGTGGACGCCGATTAATTTATTTTCTCGATAAGCTAAGATAAATTTTTTCTGAGTCCCAGCGTCGTTCCAACCGACATAGGTATTGTTCCGTAAATCCATGTTTTCCCACTCAGGAATCTTTAACTTTTTCACTTTGCGAAAGACTTTCGTGACTTGTGGTGTTGAAGGTTCCTTAAAGGGCAGCACGGTTTCTTTTAATTCGTCTAAATATTTTTCAGCACGTGCGCGTGTTAAACGACGATCCATCACTTTGTCCAACAAAATCGTAACAGCAGGGTGTTCTTCTGGAAATAACCCATTGATTTTTTCGGCACATAGGGCCTGGACAGTTTTGACAGTCGTAGCATCGTTAACAGACGTATAGGTGTTTAGTAACACAGCGACTTGTTCTTTAATTATGTTAAATTGGTAAGGTTGAATAGTTGGGTTCATGATTTTAAATTCCTTTCAAATAGACCGAGTACATACGCTGAAAGGCAATTTGTCTCACCAACGTATGTTTAGTGACAGACAACCTCATGTGTTTTTGATAAAGATAGCGTTTGACGTATCATATCATCACCCCCTTTAATGATTGATTTTTTCTATGTAAAAAATGAAAATAATTGATGAAAGCTTGGTAATTCTAACGCAATTCAAGAAAAAAGGCAAGTTAAACTCGTTTTATTTCCCAATTCAATGTCTGGGGAGTGATAAACTTCTAAAAAAGATACGTGATTTCCTAGATTAATCCTAGGTTATTTGCTACAATAATGAAGAATTAACCAGAGAAAAGGAGAAATTACAATGATTGCAGCAAGCGATTTAAAAGCCGGTATGACTTTTGAGCAAGACGGCAAATTAATTAAAGTAATGGAAGCTAGCCACCACAAACCAGGTAAAGGTAACACGGTTATGCATATGAAATTAAAAGATGTTCGTACGGGTTCAACAACAGATACAACAATGCGCCCAGATGAAAAAGTGAAAAAAGCGCACATCGATACAAAACCGGTTCAATATTTATACAGCCAAGATGATATGGCTATTTTCATGGATTTAGAAACATATGAACAATATGAAGTACCAACTGCTTTAATTGAAGAAGAATTAAAATATTTATTAGAAAATATGGAAGTAAAAATTCAATTTTATGGTGAAGAAGTCATTGGTTTAACTTTACCAACAACGGTAATCTTACGTGTTGCTGAAACACAACCTTCAATCAAAGGCGCAACAGTAACTGGTTCTGGTAAACCCGCTACAATGGAAACAGGATTAGTTGTTAACGTTCCAGATTTTGTTGAAGCAGACGAATTATTAGAAATCAATACTGCGGAAGGTACGTATTTAAAACGTGCTAAATAAGTAGCAGAAAAACAGAAGGCTAGCCTTCTGTTTTTTTTGGTCTATTAATTCTTTTGCCTATAAGAAAACCATTGGTGTGATAGGAAATAGCAATCGTTAGAATCGTTGACACTAGAAAATGGGAAATGGTATAGTTTGGTCAACACATGACGAAGGAGGAAATCAACCATGACGAAAAAACAAGCTAGCCCTTTTTTAGAAACGGAAAGCTGTTGTTGTATGGTGCAAAATAGTGCAGCATACTCTTTTGTGATGGGGAAAACCTCCGTTATTTCTGAAAAATTGCCTAACACGATTCCTCTCTGAATCTAGACAACCAGAAATAAACAAAAAAGGTGCTGATGCGATCAGCACCTTTTTGTTTTATGTACATGTATTAGAAGGAGGAATTCGCTATGATTGTTCAGTCAATTTTAGACACAATCGGAGCAACACCATTATTTGAATTTACAAGTGAACAATATCCTATGCCAGAAGGCACTAAAATTTATGCGAAACTAGAATATTTGAATCCAGGTGGCAGTGTCAAAGATCGGCTTGGTGTGCATCTTCTCAAAGAAGCAATGAAAACGGGAAAGATAAATCAAGCCACAACAATTATTGAACCGACAGCGGGGAATACAGGGATTGGACTTGCATTAGCTGCCAGTCAACTGGGCCTCAAGACAATCTTTGTTGTGCCAGAAAAATTTAGTCAGGAAAAACAACAGCTGATGCAAGCGTTAGGTGCTAAAATTGTCCCTTCGCCAACAGAGCAAGGGATTGTCGGAGCGATAATTAGTGCTCAAGACTTAGCCAAGGAAATTCCTAATAGTTACGTGCCGTTACAATTTGAAAATCCGGATAATCCTGCTGCTTACTACGAAGGATTAGGACCTGAAATTGTTCAAGACCTAGGCGGGAAGATTACTAGCTTTGTCGCAGGTTTAGGCAGTGGTGGAACGTTTGCAGGTGTTGGCAGATATCTCAAAGAACAAAATAGTAAGACGCAATTATGGGGCGTGGAGCCAGAAGGTTCGATTTTAAATGGCGGACCTGCACACGGACATGAAATCGAAGGCATTGGCGTGGAGTTCGTGCCGCCTTTTCTTAAACAGATTCCTGTGGACGGCTTTTATACCATTTCAGACGAGGATGGTTTTTTCTGGGTCAAACAATTAGCCAAGAAAAGCGCTTTGCTGGTGGGAAGCTCCAGCGGCGCAGCATTTGCGGCGGCATTAAGAGAGGCGCGCCGCTTACCAGCAGGCAGCACAATTGTAACTATTTTTCCTGACGGTAGTAACCGTTATTTATCAAAAAATATTTATTCTTAGGAGGAAAACTTTTATGAAATTCAATACCAAATTAATTCATGGCGGCATTAGTAAAGATACAACAACAGGTGCAGTGAGTGTTCCTATTTATCAAACGTCAACCTTTGAACAAAATGGCGTGGGCCAGCCAAAAGAATATGAATATTCTCGTTCAGGTAATCCCACACGTCACGCGTTAGAAACCTTAATCGCTGAGTTAGAAGGTGGGAGCCATGGCTTTGCGTTTAGCTCAGGCTTAGCTGGTATCCATGCAATCATTTCTATGTTTGGACCCGAAGATCATATTTTATTAGGTGACGATGTCTATGGGGGGAGTTTCCGTTTATTGGATAAAGTATTTGTAGCAAATGGGTTAAGCTACACGATTGTAAACGCCAGCGACTTATCAACAATTGAAGCCGCAATTCAGCCAAATACAAAAGCCTTGTTTTTGGAAACACCAAGTAATCCACTGTTAAAAATTACAGATATTGAAGCGGCAGCTAAGCTTGCTAAAAAACATCAGTTGTTAACTATTGTCGATAATACATTTGCGACGCCTTATTTTCAACGGCCGTTAGCGTTAGGTGCTGATATTGTCGTTCACAGCGGGACAAAATATTTAGGGGGCCATAGTGATGTAGTCTCTGGTTTAGTCGTAACGAATCATCCAGAAAGCGCAGAAAAGATTGCCTTTTTACAAAATGCGATTGGTGCTGTTCTAGGACCACATGATGGTTGGCTGGTCCAACGTAGTTTAAAAACATTAGGCGTCCGGATGGCAGCGCACGCCCAAAATGCTCAAAAAATTGCAGAATTTTTAGAAGCGCATCCAGCGGTAGCAACGGTGTATTATCCAGGACTAGCGAGTCATCCTGGTCACGAAATTGCGCAAAAACAGATGTCGGGATTTAGTGGCATGATTTCTTTTGAATTAGCCAAGGATGAGCAAGTCGTTCCTTTCGTAGAAGCGTTGGAAATTTTTACTTTAGCGGAAAGTTTAGGTGGCGTAGAAAGTTTAATTGAAGTACCTGCCATTATGACTCACGCATCTATCCCCAAAGAAAATCGTGAAGCCGTGGGAATTAAAGATGGACTCATTCGTTTATCTGTAGGAATTGAAGCAGTCGAAGATTTGTTGACTGATTTAGAAAAGGGATTACAAGCATAAACAAAAGGCCCTCGTCTTTAGACGAAGGCCTTTTGTTTATAATTCTTCTCCATTCGTAGCAATCACTTGTTGATACCAAGCAAACGATTTTTTCTTTCGCCGTTCCAACGTTCCGTGACCATCGTTGTCCTTATCTACATAAATGAAGCCATACCGTTTCTTCATTTCGCCTGTACTAGCGCTCACTAAATCGATGAATCCCCAAGGTGTGTAGCCCATCAAATCAATGCCGTCATACGCAACGGCTTCTTTCATCATCTCAATATGTTCACGTAAATAAGCGATTCGGTAAGTGTCGTTAATCGTTCCGTCTGGTTCTAGCTCATCAATAGCACCAAAGCCATTTTCGACAATAAAAAGTGGTAATTCATACCGATCATTGAACCAATTCATTGCATAGCGTAAGCCCATAGGATCGATTTGCCAGCCCCAATCAGATGTTGCTACATAAGGATTTCGCACCAAGTCTTTTGCTTCATTGTAGTCAAAAGTAGGGGCCTTTTCTGCACCTTTCACAGCAAATGACATGTAATAGCTAAAGCCAATATAATCAACACAGCCATTAGCTAAATCAGTTAAATCTTCTTCTGTGACATCTAATGAAATGTTTTTTCGTTTCAAATAGCATTGAATTGCACTTGGATAATGACCGCGGACATGAACATCGGTAAACCAATAACGTTTTTGCATTGCGCTAACACTCATCATCATATCCTCAGGATTACAAGAATAAGGATAAATAGGCACCATCGCAATCATACAGCCAATTTGGAAGTCGGGATTGATAGCGTGGCCAATTTTCACTGCACGTGCGCTAGCGACTAGTTCATAATGAGCAGCCTGATACATAATTGCTTCGCGGTCTTCTCCTTCTTGGTAAGCAATACCAGAGTTAGTAAAAGGTGCAAAATCTTCTTCATAATTGGCTTGGTTGTTAATTTCGTTAAAGGTCATCCAATATTTGACTTTTTTCTGGTAACGAGTGAAACAGACTTCAGCAAATTTGACAAAAAAATCAATGACCTGGCGATTGCGAAAACCGCCATATTTTGTGACTAAATGATAAGGCATTTCAAAGTGAGACAGTGTCACAACTGGCTCAATGCCATTTTTCAAACACTCGTCAAAAAGTGCATCATAAAAACGAAGGCCTTCTTCATTGGGCGTTTCTTCATCTCCGTTAGGAAAAATTCGTGTCCAAGCAATAGAGGTTCGGAAACAATTTAAACCAAGTTCTTTGAATAGTTGAATATCTTCTTGATAGCGATGGTAAAAATCAATCGCTTCATGGTTAGGATAGTGTTCATCTGGTAAAACGCCTGCGGTAATTTTACGAGGGACGCCATGTGCACCGGCAGTCATTACATCCGCCACGCTCACCCCTTTACCGCCTTGGTCCCAGCCTCCTTCTAATTGATGAGCAGCGACAGCGCCGCCCCAAAGAAAATCATTTTTCAAAATTGACATATCGTTTCAGTCCTTTGTTCAAATTTTTATACATTTTGTGCTTCGACTTTTTCAAGGGTTTCTTCAGTAATCGGTTGATTGGTTTCTTCTGCGTAGTTAAGTGCATCCATTTTTTTAGCAAACGGTAAATAGATAAAGAAACTCATCGTCAGTACCACTACTTGAAGCAACGCGGCTTGCCAACCACCAACTAAAAGTCCAGAAATGATTGGAGGAGTAGTCCAGGGAACTTGTACCGCAGTAAAGAGAGGAACCAGTCCTGTGTACAAGGCAAAATATGTCACAACAGAAGAAACAATCGGTGTGATAATGAACGGCACAGCCATGATTGGGTTCATCACGATAGGTGTAGCAAAGACAATTGGCTCGTTAATATTGAAAACAGCTGGCCCAATTGAAAGCCGACCTAATTGCTTAAACTGAGCTGATTTGGCAAAGAAAACCATGAACACGACTAACCCGATTGTCATGCCCGCACCAGTGACCGTTAAAAATTGAT
>OBJO01001100.1_pt1 | contig 10098 bp, 8 predicted proteins | sample 1481741 | NCBI WGS metagenome assembly OBJO01 (sample SAMN06140803, study PRJEB22556) | human gut metagenome | host: Homo sapiens | place: China: Beijing | collected 2014 | reverse complement strand
CCGATGAACATCACCTGGCTGAGATCGAACGGCACACCGAGATAATTGTCGCGGAACGTCGAATTCTGCTCCGGATCGAGCACTTCCAGCAGCGCGGCACTCGGGTCGCCATGGAATCCCTGGCCGAGCTTGTCCATCTCGTCGAGCATGATGAGCGGGTTTTTCGTGCCGGCCTTTTTCATGTTCTGGATGATGTTGCCCGGCATCGCGCCGACGTAGGTGCGCCGATGACCGCGGATTTCCGCTTCATCGTGCAAGCCACCCAGTGACGCACGCACAAACTCGCGTCCCGTGGCACGCGCGATGCTTTGTCCGAGCGATGTCTTGCCCACGCCCGGTGGTCCGGTGAAACACAGAATGGGACTCTTGCCGTGCGGATTGAGTTTTCTGACCGCGAGATATTCCAGAATACGGCGCTTGACCTTCTCAAGACCGAAGTGATCTTCATCGAGCACTTCGCGAGCGTGATCAATGTCGATGGAATCGTCGCTGGTTTTCGACCACGGCAATTCCGTCAGCCATTCGAGATACGTGCGCGTCATGGAATATTCGGGTGACGCCGGCGGGACGCGTTCCAGGCGTTTCAGTTCCCGGCGCGCATGCTCTTCCGTATCTTCCGGCATGCCTGCTTTGGTGATCGCTTCGCCGAGCTGTTTCAGTTCCTCGGTTTCGTCGCCGCCTTCGCCGAGTTCCTGCTGGATGGATTTCAACTGTTCGCGCAACAACGCTTCACGCTGACGCAGATTGAGCGATTCGCGCGTGCGTTGCGAAATTCTGTCTTGCAGTTGCAGCACTTCAAGTCGGTAATCCAGCAAGCTCTGCACGCGATCCATACGCGGGATGAGTGCGACGGTCTGCAGGATTTCCTGTTTTTCGTCAGGCTTGAGATCGAGATAGAACGCGATGGAATCGGCGAGCAGGGACGGCGATTCGATCTGATCGATCCCCGCCTTCAACTCTTCCGGCACGTTCGGCAACAGTTCCAGCGCTTCGTGCGCGCGGCGCCGCAGGTTCAGCATGCGCGCTTCGACTTCCTTGCCGGCAAGCAGGAACGGATGTCCTTCTATGACATCGACGATGCGGATGCGTTTCTCGCCCTGCGCGATGAGATGGTGACGGCCGTCGCCCGTGGTCACGAATCGCAACACGCTGGCGAGCGTCGCGGTGCCGTGCAGATCCTTCGGTCCCGGGTTTTCCTCTTCCGGATCCTTCTGCATGAGCACGGCGACGGGACGTTCGGTTTTCACCGCTTCCTGCACGGCGGCGACGGAGCGGCGGCGACCGATCGAAAGCGGCATGACCATGCCGGGATACAGCACGGTGTTTTTCACCGGCAGGAGAATGACCACGTCATCGGGAAGTTTCGGCTTCTCGACCGTGACGGATACGGGTGTCGTGTCGTTATCGTTCATGGAATATTCGAAATGATTCGCGCCGGCGTCAGGCCTTGCGCAGTTTCAGATACAGGCAACCGTCAGCGAGACGCTGGCCTTCGAGTTCATACACGTACGACGGCAATTCAAGACGCCGCTGAAAACGTCCGTAGGGAAGTTCCAGCCGGTGAATGGAACCGCGTTGCGCTTCCACGGGAAGCGGGCGCGCGCCGCGAATGTCGAGTCCGTTCGCGCGCAGGATGACCTGCAGTCCCTCGGCGGTTACGCCGGGCAGCGCAACCACCACCCAGACGTGTTCCGCGGTTTCATAAATGTCCGCCGGCGGCTGCCAGCCGCGCACGCTGCGTCCGCCGGGTTCGAAAAAGCCGCGTTGCATGCGTTCGGCGCGCTCAAGCATTTCGAGCGCGTCCGACCACATGCGGTCCTCAAGGCTGCGTCGTGTCATCGGTTCGTGTTCCAGTGCAGATGCTTTTCATTGCCAAGGCATGAGGTGGGGTCGATCCCCTCGTCTTGCAATAGCCACGCGGGATTTCATATTCCCGACGGCCAGGTCTCGGGAACTTCGCGACGGTTCCACACGTCGAGCGCATCCAGCGGTTCAAGCGCCGTGGTTTCATCAAGGTGAAATACCGCGTCGAACTGCCGCGCGAGAGAAACATTGAAGTAGTGACTCTGACGCTCGGATTCCGGCCGATAGATGACACCGATGGCGCGCTCCAGCGAACGATCGGCGAGAGCGTCATCGTGATGTGAGTCCAGCGTGAGAAAAAAGCGTTGCAGTTCCGTGCGCGCGAACAGATGTTCGACGCTGCCTTTCAGCGCGGGCCGTACCCAGCGATGCTCCGCCGGCGCGTCCCAGTCGCGTGCAGCGGTCACGTGGCCGGTGTACGTCGTGAATCCCGCGAGCAGACAATCGCTTTCGGCGCGTTCACGCACGAGCTGGCCGAGGTTGAGTTCACCGTACCGTGACACTTCCGTCGCGCGCGCATCACCGAGATGCGAGTTATGCGCCCAGACCACGATCTTCGCCGGGCGGCCGCGTTGCTGGCTGAGATGCCGATGCAACGCGAACAGGACTTCCGCCATGTGCTCATCGCGCAGATTCCAGGTGCTGACGCGCGAGCCGAACATGTTGCGGTAATACGCTTCCGCGTTCTGCACCACGCGTGCGTTCATTTCCGCGAAGAACTGTTCGTCTTCCGCGGCGAGTCCGTCCGATGCAAGCAGCTCGCTGCGCGTCTGCAGCAGTTCGACCAGTTGCGCCGTCGCTTCGTCCTCGCAGGATCGCTTCACGCCCATTGACGCCGCGTATCCGTAAGACTGCGGATCGACGCCGCCGTGATGATCAAAACATCCGTAACGTTCCCGCGCGCGCAGCGCAGCCTGCGAATCAACGCGATCAAGATAATCGATCACCGCCGCCGCGGAACGTTGCAGACTGTAAAGGTCGAGTCCGTACATGCCTGTGCGCTCCGCCGACGCGCGCGCCGCGTTGTCGTCATGCAACCACGTCACGAAACGTTCGACTTCACGGTTGCGCCATATCCAGCGGGGAAAGCGCGTGAAATCGCCGAGCGCATCGCGCGCGTTTGAATCATCCGATGCACCGCGTACAAAGCGATTGACGCGATACACATCGGGCCAGTCACCTTCGACCATCACGGCATCGAAGCCGTGTTCATCAATCAGTCGGCGCGTGATGTCCGCGCGCATTGCATAGAATTCGTGCGTGCCGTGACTCGCCTCACCCAGCAGCACGAATTGTTTGTCGCGCGCCATTTCCAGGAGCGCGTCGTAGTCGCTGTCGTTACCAGCCAATCGTCGCGCGTTGTCACGCGCCGTCGATAACGCGGTTTCGGTCGCGACGTCATTCATGTTCAGTCTCCATCGGCGGCACCAGCCACTGTTCGAACCAGTCAATTGCAAGGCGCTGCACTTCCTCTATTTTTCCGGGCTCCTCGAACAGGTGTGACGCGCCGGGAACGACGACCGTGCGATGTTCGACATTCAGTTGCGCGGCCGCATGACGGTTCAGATCGATCACCTGCGTATCCCGTCCACCGACGATGAGCAGCACGGGGACATTGACATTGCGAAGCGCATCGCCGGCGAGATCAGGTCGTCCGCCGCGACTGACAACGGCGCTTGTCGTCTGCGGTCTTGCCGCTGCGGCGATGAGCGCGGCCGCGGCGCCGGTGCTCGCGCCGAACAATCCGACGCGAAGATCACGCAGATCCGGTTCAGCCGCGACATGATCGATGGCGTGCATCGTGCGTCCCGCGAGCAGAGGAATATTGAAACGCAACTCACGCGTGATCTGGTCCTTCTCGCGCTCGTCCGGTGTGAGCAGGTCGAACAGCAAGGCTGCAAACCCGTTTGCATTCACGGCTTCCGCCACCCGCTGATTGCGTCCGCTGAAACGACTGCTGCCGCTGCCGTGCACAAACAGCACGATTCCCTTTGCGTGTGGCGGTATCGTGAGAAAGCCCGGCAGATGCACGGTATCCGCGCGTACGAAAACTTCTTCGGCTTGCGCGTTGCTGCGCGCCGTCTTCATGGGGCCAGGTTCCGCGCTGACGTCTGCGATTTTTTCAGCAACGTCGTCACTTCGATGTCTTCGGTCTGATCGAACCGGCGGTACCACTGTCCGACGGCATAGAACGGCGTCGGCTGCAACAGCGCAATGAAGCGGTCCGCTTCGCGCAATGTCGAATCCTGCACATGCGGTGGCGCGACCGGCACGGCGACGATGACTTCACGAGGATTGTATTGACGCATCGCCTGCACGGCGGCGCGCATGGTCGCGCCGGTGGCGAAACCGTCATCGATGACAATCACCGTGCGACCGGCGACATCGGGGAACGCGCGATCGCCGCGGTACTCGCGTTCGCGTCGTACCAGTTCTTCGCGCTCATGTTTAATGACGTCATCCAGCTGTTCGTGGGAAACCTGCGCAACCACTTCCGGGTTGACGACATAAGCGCCGCCGCTGGCAATGGCACCCATCGCGAGTTCCGGCTGTCCGGGCGCGCCCAGCTTTCGAACCACCATGACGTCCAGCGGTGCATGCAGCGCTGCCGCAACTTCCGCCGCCACCGGCACGCCGCCCCGCGGCAGTCCGAAGACGAGCACGTCGTCGCGATCAGCGTACTCACTCAACAACGTTGCAAGCTGACGTCCCGCATCGGCGCGATTATCGAAGCGAAGACTCGCGTGCGAAATCCGCTGAGCCATGATCACCTCGCATCTGATACATCAGTTCATATTGAGCTAGGGATCGCGATCGCGCGGATCAAGTCTTCGATACAAAACATATCCACGATAGCGCTGTGTGAGCGGTAGAATCTGTCAAACGCGCTGTGCGTGAATTGCAATGAATGGAGATTGAAGAATGAGTCGCTGGCGTCCCGCTCCCGCGAAATCCTCGCCGTACATCACACATGAAGGTCATGCGCGTCTGCAGCGCGAACTTGCGGATTTGTGGGTGGCGCGGCGTGAGGTGGTCGCGGCGCTGTCCGCCGCGGCGGCGGAAGGCGATCGTTCCGAAAACGCCGAATACATTTACCGGAAAAAGCAATTGCGGGAAATGGATCGTCGGATCCGTTATCTGCAAAAGCGATTGCCGGAGCTGAACGTCATCCGCGAAATGCCGTCGGATTCGACGCGCGTTTTTTTCGGCGCGTGGGTGACACTTGAAGACATGCAAGGCAAGGAGAAACGTTTTCGTATTGTCGGCGCGGACGAGCTGGATTCCTCGAAGGGCTGGATCAGCATCGACTCGCCGATGGCGCGGGCGTTGTTGAAGAAAGGGATTGATGATGACGTGCGGGTGGTGACACCGCAGGGTGAACAGCAATATTTGGTATCGGAAATAAGCTATCGAGCTCCGGAATGACTCGCTTCAGATCCGCCTTCCACCTTCCGTCATCAGACAGTTATCCAGGACTTTACGTAGAAACATCGGTTTCGCCAAAAGCGAATCATCAACACCGAGACCCTTCGTCATTGCTTTGGCCCAGTTCACAGTAGTTACCGCTCCAAGCTCGTCGCGCATTCCTGAAAAAAGTGAATTGAAGTCTGACAAGTGCTTTTCGTAACGTTCTCCAGCGGAAGCCTTCATCCCTTCCCGCTCGAGAACCAGCTTCAACCCCGCTTCCGCACGACGATCCAACGGCACTACCTTCCCTGGAAATCGGAAGTAAAGAATTTTCGACGCCAGTGACAGAGGATTTCCGGAAGTGAATTTCATGTGCAGCCAAGCTGCAAAATCCGCTACTCCTCGTGCGTCAGGCGCATACCCACTCCTTTCAAGACGCGCTTTTACCTGTTCCCAGACGTCGTGCAGTTGCTCTCGCCGCTCGCTCGCAGTGGCGTGTGTTTTTGGTTTGGGGATGTTTCTCGCTACTCCCCACTCTTTCGCAAAGTCGATGAACCAATCACTTTCAGCGTGGAGAAGCCCTGTTCTGAACCTGCCGATATTGCGTGCATGATGGATAACGGCACGCGCAACGGCGATTTTCTTTATGTTCATTGATATCACCATCGCTCCTCCTCATCATCCCCGTCCATCGGCACTTCATCTGTGTCGTTCAGCGCGTCACGCGACGGCGGGTTGCGATACTTCCACAGATCGCCGATGACCGGATCGTCCTCTTCTTCCGCCTCCGTCTCGCGCTCCCAGGAATACACCTTGCGCGGCATGAACGGATCAAGACGAAACAACAACAGCGCGAGCAAGGCGCCCGGAATCGCGCCGAACATGTGCGCCTCCCAGGAGATGCCTTCTTCACGCGGAAACACGGTCAGTATCATGCCGCCATATAAGAAGAATACGGCCATGGCGATCGCCATCGCGCGCGGTTCGCGACGCAGCACGCCGACGATGAAAAGAAAGAACATGAGTCCATGCGTCACGCCGCTCGCACCCGCGTGCACGCTGCCTGCCTGCCCGAACATCCATACGCCGAGTCCCGAACCGAGCCACACGACGGGAATCACCCAGCGTGCGGCGCGCGGATAACTGTAGAAAAGCAGCGTGCCGAGAATAAGCACGGGCAGCGTGTTCGCGATGAGATGTTCCCAATCGCCGTGGATCAGCGGTGCGGCGAGCAGGCCGATGAGACCGCCGATTTCACCGGGACGGATGCCGAGTCCCCACAGGTTCCAGTCGAAGACACTCGCGAGAAAGTGCATCCACCACAACAACAACGTGAACAGGAATACCGGCAGGAACGCGCGCCACAAACGTCCGCGCTCGCCCGCCTGTCGCGGCGGCGGCGGTGAGCGCGACATCTGCAATGGTCGGGAATGGCCGCGCCACACCGGGCGCGGCCGCGTCTCATGACGAAAGGGATCGGGGTGATCTGACATGCCCGGATTGTCGCCGCTCACGCCGCGGTCTACAACGTGGCCGATCCATTTTCAGAATCAGCGCGAACAGGACAACGCATGCAGCGATGACCGTTTGCTCACGCGCGAGCGACGTTGGTGTCGTTCGGCGAATGGTAATACTCGCTCGCTTCGGCAACTTCGCGAATCAAGCGCTTCAGTTCCTGCATGCGCAGTTCCGCAGTCTGCACATTCGCGCAATCCTCGCAATCGCGATCGTCGCATGGCGCATTCGCGTACAGCCACCAGTGAACCGCGCCGGAGAGAATGCCGTCGGCAATATCCCACGGGTCGGCGTCGGAATTCTGTTCGGCGAGACGGTTGGCGAGTTCCACGACCTGCCGTGCGGCATCGTCATAGACGGGATCGCGTTCTTCTCGTTCATCAAAGGGGAAATTCATGCGGGCCTCGGCGTGTACGGTCGGATCAGGCCGGGCATTATAGAGCCTATCTTCATATCCTGCGTGACAGGTTCTGACGAGGACCGCATCACGTGCGCCGCAGCACCGTTCGGTCACGGAAGCAGCTCGTCAGAACAGTTCAAGGAGAAATCGATGTCCGCCGTATCCGACGAAAATCCCTTCAATCCGCCGCCGGAAATCCTGCGCGACTGGCTGACGCACGCGTCCGATTTCGCCATGCGCTGGCTTGAACGCGAAAACCACGATCCGGTGGTGACAATGCCGAACGGTGCCGATCTTTCCCGACGTCTGGACGCACCGCCGCCCGAATCGCCGCAGGAATTCGACGCTGTGTTCGCGGAGTTTGAAAACCTCATCGTGCGTCATTCGCGTGCCAACGGGCATCCGCGCTTTTTCGCTTATGTTTCCGCATCCGCGGATCCTGTCGGTGTGGTGGCGGAACTGCTTGCGGCGAGCATGAACCAGAACGTGACCGCGTGGCGCTCCGCGCCGGGCGCGGCAAGCATCGAGCGGCTGGTGTTGCGCTGGCTGGATGAACTGCTCGGCTTCAACGGTGGCAACGGGATACTCACGAGCGGCGGTTCGGCCGCGAACTTCAACGCGCTGTCACTCGCGATCACGCGCGCCGAACGTCAGGGCGTGACTCGCGCGAACATGGCGTTCTATCTGTCTGCCGACACGCACCTTTCACTCGCCAAGGCCGCGCGTGTGCTTGGCCTGCACGATGCGAACCGGCGCGAACTGCCCGTGGATGATGCACGTCGTCTGCGCGTCGATGCACTTGAAGATGCCATCGCGGCGGACCGTGCTGCCGGACTTCATCCGCTGCTCGTGTGCGCATCCGCGGGCACCGCGAACTGCGGTGCGATCGATCCGATCGGCGCCATCGCGGACATCGCCGCGCGCGAACAACTCTGGCTGCACATCGACGGCGCGTATGGCGCGCCCGCCGCGATGACGAAGGATTACGCGTGGCTGCGTGACGCCTTCGCGCGCGCGGATTCACTGTCGATCGATCCGCACAAATGGCTGTATGCACCGCTTGATGCGGGCTGTCTTTTGTTCCGTGATGCGGATCTGGCGAAGCATGCATTTTCCGAGTCGGCGGCATATACCGCAGTCACACAGACCGACCCGATCGAGGCATATGCGTTCTTCGATCACGGCATGGAACTCTCACGCCGCTTCCGCGCATTGAAACTCTGGTTCGCGTTCAAGCTGCATGGCACACGTGCCTATGCCGATGCCATCGCGAAAAACATTTCCCTGCGCGCCTGTCTTGATGAGCGCATCGATCGCCATCCCGCGCTCGAACGCGTGGCGTCCGATCTGAGCATCAGCTGCTTTCGCGCCGTTCGTCCCGGTCTCGATGAAAATGAACTGAATGCGCTCAATCAACAATTGCTTGATGCGCTGCTGGCAAGCGGCCGCTTCGTGCTTTCGCCCACGACGCTGGACGGAAAATTCCTGTTGCGCGTCTGCATCGTGAATTTCCGGACGCAGACGAGTGATATCGACGAGCTTGTCGAAGCGCTCGATGCGGCGATCGCGAATTCGACAGACTAGGCGTGCACGAGGGGACGGGCGGTGAAGTCCAGCGAATGAAGCGGTTCGGGTTTGTGCAACAGATGACCTTGCGCGTAATGCACGCCGAGCGCGCGCAGACGTTGCAGCGCGCTTTCTTCCTCCACCCATTCGGCGACGCAACGAATGCCGCGCAAGGCGGCGACACGCACCAGTGATTCGATGACCAGTTCCGCGGCAGGGTCGTTGCCGATGTCACGTACGAAGCGACCGTCGAGTTTCACCAGCGAAACCGGCAGCTCGCGCAGATAACCGAAGCTCGCGACGCCCGAGCCGAAATCATCGAGCGCGATTTCGAATCCGAGTTCGCGCAATTTCTGCATGCCGTCCACAGCACGCGTCAGGCGATTGATGGCGACTGATTCCGTCACTTCCAGGCACATCTGCCGCGGCGAAAATCCGTAGCGCAACGGCAAGGCCGCGATCATTTCGACAAAGCCGGGCGTGTCGAGCGTTGCGCCGGAAATGTTCACGCTGAGGCGCAACGCGCGATCCTTTGTCGCGCCGAGGAAACTCGCGGATTGTTCCAGCACCCAGCGATCGATGAGACTGATCAGCCCGTAACGGTGCGCCACCGGCAGGAACTCCGAAGCGGATGCGTGTCGGCCGTCGTCCGCAAGACGCAACAGCACTTCGAAAAATGGTTCGTCGGCTTTTGGATCACTGATATCGCAGATGCGTTGCGCATGCAGTTCGAAGCGGCCAGCGTCGAGCGCGGCCTGCAACTGCGAGGCTTCACGGATTTCCCAATGACGGCGCAGCATCTTCTCGTCACGCGGATGATAGATGTGTACGCGGTTGCGGCCCTCTTCCTTCGCGGTGTAACACGCGACGTCCGCGCGACCCATCACCGAATCCGCCGTATCGCCGCTCTGCGCGGTGAACCATGTGATGCCGATGCTGACGCCGAGCGAGAACTGCAAGTCGGCGGCGTTGTAGCGGAAATCACGGATCACCGTGAGCAGCGCGTCGGCGATATCGCGCGCGGTTTCCTCGCTGCAGCGTTTGATCAGGCAGCCGAACTCGTCGCCGCCGAGACGCGCGAGGTGCGCCGCCGGCGGCAACGCTTTGGAAAGCGATTCACCCAGCTCGCGCAGCACTTCGTCACCCGCCATGTGTCCGCAGGTGTCGTTGAGCAGCTTGAACTGATCGAGATCGAGGTACAGCAGCGCGGTTTGTCCGCCCGCGTTGCCAAGCGCGGCCTGCAGGCGGCGCTCGAACTCGAAACGATTCATCAGACCCGTGAGCGCGTCGTGTCGCGCGCGATGTTCCAGTTCACGACTGATGCGTGCGCGGTCCGCCCAGATCGC
>OBJO01001097.1_pt1 | contig 10109 bp, 7 predicted proteins | sample 1481741 | NCBI WGS metagenome assembly OBJO01 (sample SAMN06140803, study PRJEB22556) | human gut metagenome | host: Homo sapiens | place: China: Beijing | collected 2014 | reverse complement strand
GAGTGCCGCATTAATGACCTCCCGTGTATACACCGTGCCATACTGCACCATGCCTTGTGCCTGTTTTCTGTCATACTGCTCTGTCCCTGCTGCTTCTCCTGTATCTTCTTCATAATTTACAGATTGTATCGTCTGGTCCCAGACTGCCGCAATCCTGGTTCTGCCGTCTGACACTTTAAAATCTTCTCTTAAATAGTCGATTCCAGTATCTAAAAAGCCAATCAGCACGCCCTGTCCACGCACATTTAACAGGGGCTGATTCAGTGTTGCCGTAATTCCCGATGCATCAAAGCTGGTCGTATCCATCAGTCCGTACAGTTTCGGCACACTATAATATCCCTGTTGTATATTAATATTCCGGCTGCCCGGATAATTTGTATACAAAATACACCACGTATCATTAACACAGGAAATACAGACACCGTCCTGTCTTTGGATTTGTTCAAAATAAAGGGAATTAGATTCAATAATATAATCCCCCGTTTCTTCCGATACAATGAGTGAACTGCAATCCGGCACTTTTTTACTCCCGCTTTTTGTATAGTATATTCAGTTATGCCTTTCCTTATGTATCCATTTTATATCTGCTTTATCCTATGGATTTACTTTATCAGCCTGCTTTATCCGTTCTGCTGTGTCAGTGCCGGTATTTCCATGCCACGCATCTGAATTACCGGCGCACCCGTCTTTTTAATGTAATCGCCTGTGATAATGACTGTTCCAATATTGTTGTCCTTTGGAATTTCATACATAATATCCAGCATATAATCTTCCAGAATGGACCGCAATGCACGCGCTCCGGTCTTTTTCTCCATTGCTTTTTGGGCAATTGCTTCCAGTACATCATCCGCAAATTCAAGCTTTACTTCATCAAGTTCCAGCAGCTTTTCATACTGCTTTAAAATCGCATTGCGTGGTTCTTTCATAATCTTAACCAGCATATCTTTTGTCAGGTTTTCCAGCGAAAAGATAATGGGCAGTCTGCCTAAAAATTCCGGTATCATGCCAAAATTGCGCAGGTCTTCTAAAGTTACCTGCTGCAGCAGGTTCGGGTCTTCATCATATTTATCCTTTAAATCTGCTGCAAATCCGATAGACGACTGCTGGTTTAAACGCTCTTTGATAATCTCATCCAGCTCCGGAAACGCGCCGCCACAGATAAATAAAATATTTTTCGTGCTGACTGTGACCTGCGGTACCATCGCATTTTTACTGGTTGCACCGACCGGCACCTCCACATCACTTCCTTCTAACAGCTTTAACATGCCCTGCTGTACGGATTCCCCGCTGACATCACGGCTTCGAGTTTCCTTCTTTTTAGCAATCTTATCAATTTCATCAATAAAGATAATGCCGTGTTCTGCACGTTCTACATCATTATCCGCCGCCGCTAAAAGCTTGGATACCACACTTTCAATGTCATCACCGATATAGCCTGCTTCCGTAAGGGACGTTGCATCGGCGATTGCAAGCGGCACCTGCAGCAGGCGTGCCAGGGTCTTTACAAGATAGGTCTTTCCGCTTCCGGTCGGTCCGATCATTAACATATTGGACTTTTCAATCTCTACATCTACCTGATCTCCTGCAGCTACCCTTTTATAGTGATTGTAAACAGCAACCGACATGACTTTCTTTGCATAGTCCTGTCCGACCACATATTCATCGAGCATATGCTTAATTTCGTGCGGCGCGGGAATGTTGCGTAAATCCAGTTTTTCTTCCGGTTTCTTTACCTTTTTCTTTTTCTTTATTTTCTGATTTTCCGGTATATCCATATCCTGATAGTTCATATTGCCAAACATTCCCATATTCGGCATCCCGCTCATTTTCATCATATCATCATAATTCATACCGCTGTTATTGATGGTATCAAATGTCTTTTGCAGGCAGTCCTGGCACACATAGACATTTCCCGGCATTGCAATCATTTTACCCGCCTTGCTTTCCGGTCTTCTGCATATATAACAAATCTTTTCGTATTCCTCTTCCTGATTGTTGATTGTATCGTTATTTTCACTCATTTTTTCACCATTCTGCCGCAAAATACGGCACCTTCTTTTACTGTAATTTTGTATACACGTTTAGTATACAGATTTGTCTTTGTTTTTACAATAAAATCTCTATAAAAAAATACCCGGTATGATGCAGATGGACAACATCTGTCCCTGCATTTTACCGGATATTTTACTTTATTGATTTACAAATTTATGTTTGTGCTTTATGTGCTTTGCCGGTTCCTTTTAAAGCATTATGCCGGAATGCTTATCAGCTCTTTTTGCCGAGAGTTACTTCAACACTCTTTAATACATACTCACTGCCTTCCTGATGATAGTACTGAACCGTTACCTTTTCACCGGCTGCGTAGTATTCCATAATAGACTTGAGGCTGGACATAGAGTTTACGGACTGGTCGTCAAAGCTTACAATAATATCATAAGCGCCCAGACCTGCCTGTGCAGCTGCTGAATTATTTTCAACGCTTCTGATTAAAACCCCCTGCGGATAACCATATGAAGAAGACATTGCACTTGTAATATCCACACCACTGATTCCCAGGTAAGCAGTTTCTGAACTTGAAACCTTGCTTCTTGTTTCACGGCTCATCAGGCTGTCAATGATATCCATGACATTCGATACCGGAATAGAATATGCCATACCTTCTACACCATCACTGGAAGTCTTTGCAAAGTTAATTGCGATAACCTTACCTTCTGCATTGAGTAATGCACCACCGCTGTTACCGGAATTAATCGCTGCATTTGTCATTAAAAGTCCTGAAAATGTCACATTATTAACCGTAATAGAACGGTTTGTCGCGCTGATAATACCATTTGTTACAGACTGTCCTTCACCCAATGCATTACCAATAGCAACAACCTCCTGTCCGATGGCTACATCATCACTGTCTGCCAGTTCTGCGATTGCAATACTGTTGATGGTTGAATCCTTAATATCTGAAAGATTGATTGCCACTACCGCAATATCCTTATCAGACTTTGAACCCTTTACGGTTGCGCTGACAGATTCCCCGTCTACAAAGACACATTTTAAATCATTCACATCTTCTACAACGTGTGCATTGGTTACAACAAGCAGTTCCTTATCGTTTTTGCCAACAATAATACCGGTTCCGCTCGTCTGTGCTTCATAAGACTGGCTGCCGCCAAATAATCCGTAAAATGAAGATGAACTTCCTGACGATACCGTCGTTGTACCGTTTAAGGCAACCATTGCCGGAAGGGCTGCATTTGCAACAGACTGTACGTCCATGCCTGTTGAAGAAGAAGCGGTACTCTGTGCTGTCGTTGCGGTTACATTGGAAGTCACGGTTGCAATGTTGTTATAGTCGCTTGATGATTTTACCGGAAGAAGAGTACTTCCCGTGTAATATACGCCATACATTACTGCGCCGGCAATTACACCGAACACGGCTGCCGAACCTGCCAGTTTTGCAAGCCTTTCTCCAAAACCTTCTTTGTTTCTATCCTTCTTTTTCTTCTGCCTTCCATTCTGCTGATTCATACTGCCCTGCCCGGTGCCTGCCTGCTGATAGGTTGTATCCTGCTGGAATGTACTGCTCTGCTGATAATAGGAAGTGTTATTGTTTTCCTGTTCAAACGGAATATTTCCTGCGCTGTATCTGTATTCTGAACTTTCTGCCTGTGTTGTTTCCGTTGTATTTTCATCGTCGTAATGAATTCGTTCTCCTGTCTTTGGGTCAAATCTCGGTCTTGGGTTATACTGGTTATTTTCGTCGTTATACATATCGATTTCTCCTCTCTGTCGTGTCTTTTGTTCTTAGATAAAAAAGAACACATCTCGTCTATGCTTTGTAGTATAGTAACGAAATGTGTTCTAATTGTGTTTTCTCTGTTAAGAATTTCTGAACTCGCTCTGCGATAAAAAGATAATTGTGACGCCTGCAGCACAATTATCTATGTGAAGAATCTTAAATTTAAGGATTCTTCACATTACTACTGTCCTGCTACTTCCATAACAGCCTTTGTAAGTTCTTCAAGTTTTGCATCTGCATCCGCTAAGTTGCTGCCCTTAACGCCCATGTAGAACTTAATCTTTGGTTCTGTTCCGGACGGTCTTGCACAGCACCATGCATTGTCAGAAAGTGCATAATATAATACGTTGGATGACGGAAGTCCGGTAGACTTCTTTTCGCCGGTCTTTAAATCAACACATTCATCCTTCTTGTAATCTCTTGCTTCGAGTACATCCCATGAACCGAACTTCTTCGGTGTTTCGTTGCGGAGCTTATCCATCAGTTCTGCAATCTTTTCAGCCCCTTCTGCACCCTTCATGGTAATTGCCTTCTGACCTTCTTTGTAGTATCCGTATTTTTCAAAAATCTGAATCATCTGATCCCACAGAGTCATGTTCTTTGTCTTGTAGTATGCTGCTGCTTCACATAATGCCATAACGGCAACAACTGCATCCTTATCTCTTGCATGTGTACCGACAAGGCAGCCATAGCTTTCTTCAAAACCAAATTCATATTCGTATGTACCCTGCTGTTCAAAGAACTTAATCTGCTCACCGATATACTTAAAGCCTGTTAATACCTCAATCAGCTTTACATTGTATTCTGCTGCAATGGCATCTGCCATATTGGTAGATACGATAGTTTTTACAAATGCGCCGTTATCGTGTAACAGATTCTTTTCCTTACGCTGTGAAAGCAGATATTCTGCAATCAGCATACCGGACATATTTCCTGTAAATGCCTTGTATTCGCCTGTCTTGGTGTCTTTTGAATATACACCGAGTCTGTCGGCATCCGGATCTGTTGCCAGAATGATATCTGCATCTTTTTCCTTTGCCAGCTTTAATGCCAGTGTGAATGCCTTTGGGTCTTCCGGGTTTGGATATTCAAGTGTTGTGAAATCCGGGTCCGGTTTTTCCTGTTCTTTTACAATATAAACATGCTTAAAGCCCAGTTCTTTTAAAATTCTTCTGACCGGAACGTTACCTGTTCCGTGGAACGGTGTGTATACAATCTTGATATCATCCGCTACCTGCTTGATAATATCACCGTTGATGCTCATTTTCTTTAAAGCCTTGATATAAGCTTCATCCATATCATAGCCAATAACATTGTAAAGACCGCAGGCTTCTGCCTCGTCTTTTTCCATGATCTTTACCGTATTATAATCTGTAACAGCCTTTACTTCTGTAATAATCTGTGTATCCTTTGGTGCTGTAATCTGTGCGCCGTCTTCCCAATATACTTTGTAACCGTTGTATTCCGGTGGATTATGGCTGGCTGTAATGACAATACCTGCGATGCAGTGCAACTGTCTTACGGCAAATGATAATTCCGGTGTCGGTCTTAATGACGGGAAGATATATGCCTTGATTCCGTTCGCATTCAGGCATAATGCTGCCTCGTCTGCAAATTCAGGGGACATTCTTCTTGAATCATATGCAATCGCAACGCCTCTGTCTGCTGCATTTTCCTTCTTAATAAAGTTTGCAAGTCCCTGTGTTGCCTTTCTGACAGTATAAATATTCATGCGGTTTGTACCGTTGCCGATAACACCTCTTAAACCACCTGTACCAAACTCTAAATCTTTATAAAAGCGGTCTTCAATTTCTTTTTCATTACCCTCAATTGATTTTAATTCAGCTCTTGTTGCCTCATCAAAATATTCATTGGCACACCACGCCTTGTAAGACTCCATGTAACCCATAACTTTAATCCTCCATATTTCTTCTTTTTACTGATTGAATTTATAAAAATTATAATACAATCCCTTTTTGAAATCAATCTTTTAATGATTCTTTAAATGCAGCAGCAACATTTTCTAACGCTTCCTGCTCATCCGGACCGTCTGCAATCAGCTCTATTTCATCACCGCATTTAATTCCTGCTGCTAAAATTGAAATGACACTCTTTGCATTGGCCGTCTTTCCTTCTCCATAAGCAAATGTAATATGGGAATCGTATTTGACAGCAGCATCGCACATTGCCCCCGCTGGTCTTAAATGTATTCCCAATGCACTTCCTACGACTATTTTTTCACTAACCATCTTTTCTCTCCCATCCGCTGTTTTCAGCTTTTTATTTTACCGGTTCTGGCCGGTTGTTTCAGAGGTACCGGCTGTTGTTGTTTCCTGTGTCTGCTGTGTTGTTGTTTCCGGCTGTGTCTGTGCTGTCTGCGCCTGTATCTTTACGGCTGCCTTATAGGTATCGTCCAGACTGCAGCCGCCCGGCAGCTGAAACTGTATCGATAATGTATATGTTCCTTCTTTTAAGCCTGTCAGATTCACCGTAGCTTTGATATCCGATGCCTGTGCTGCTGCCAGTGCTTCATCTGAACCTGTCAGTATTACATGAATGGTATCCTGATCGGTAATTGCTGCTTCCAGACCTGATGATAAACCGGAAAATGTAATATCAGATGTCTTCACCGTAAATTCCCTGCTGTGCACATCGGAAATCTTTACCGTAATGGAAACAACCGAATCCGATACCACACTCACATCAGACGGCACAAAATCTTCCATCCACAGACGAAATGTTTTATCACTGCTTAATCCCGTCACCTTTAACTGGTCGGAAGGAATCGTAATCTGTGTAATCTGATCTAAAACCTTTGTCTCTCCCGAAATCGTAATCTGGTCTGCGGAACTTTGTACCTTATGAACGGTATAACCGTCCGCCGGTTCACCCGAAACAGAATATTTTAACGGTACGGTTTTAGACTTTTTGACACTTGCCGTATATTCCACTTCACTCTTTGACAGTTCAAGCTGCGGATCATCAATTACATTACCGTCCGCATCGTATAAAACAATCGGTACAACACTCTGGATATTATCCTGTGCATTGCTGATGTCGCAGATGGCTTTAACCTGCGCAATCTTTGCAATGGTGGTTGATGAACCGGTAATCTTGATGGTCGATGGCGATACGGACTGTTTCGTGACTACATAGCCTTCCGCTTCCGTACCGTTGACTTCCATGCCAACATCAAACTGCTGTGTTACCCTGTTTTCAATATCCAGCTTAACCGCTGTTGTCTTTGGCGTCACTTCGACATTGGTCAGCGTTTTGCCGTCTTTGACAACCTTTACATCAATATCGGCATAATCGGCAAATGCCGTAATCCTGCTTAAATCTGCCGTAGCTACAATATCTGCCGCTTTAATATCCGTGATAACACTTTTAGGTCCGCTTACATAAACCGAAATTTTACTGCCATCTGTAATCTCATACGTATAGCCCTTATCCGTAAGACTTTCTGTATTAATCAGCTGCACCGGAACGGTACTGATTGTCACCCCCATGGTCGGGTCGTAAATATTGACAATAATCGTCCACAATACAATTGCGCATAAAGCTGACAGGATTTTCAGGCTGAAATTTCTAAATATCTTTTCTTTCATTTTTCAACCTTCCTCTCCAAATCTTAAACGACTTGACATCTACTGTTTTCTTGCGCAGATACTCCAGCTTATTTCTTAAAGAATCCCTGTCAATGTCGCGGATAATTGAACCGCCCACCGCCACGGATACTGCACCGGTTTCTTCTGATACAATAATTGTAAAGCTGTCGGTGCCTTCACTGATGCCGACACCCGCACGGTGTCTGGTTCCCAGTTCCTTACTTAAGTTTGAATTATCTGACAACGGAAGATAACACGTTGCCGCTACTACTCTGTTGCCCCGCACAATTACCGCGCCGTCATGCAACGGTGTATTATGCTCAAATATATTAATGAGCAGCTGGCTTGTTACAACACCGTCTACCTCGATACCGGTGCGGACATATTCCTCCAGAACCATATCCTGCTCGATAACGATTAATGCACCGGTCCGCACCGCTCCCATTTCATAAGCGGCACGGACAATCTCATCGGCTGTTTTGCTGCTGAACCGTTCACCCTTTTCCCTGCCTTCACCAAAGTTAAACAGTCCGACAACCAGTTTTTTGCGCCCGAGCTGCTCTAACGCACGCCGCAGCTCCGGCTGGAAGATAATCACCAGCGCAATAATGCCGACACTGATGGTTTTTCCCGCAATCCAGAGAATTGTCTTTAAATTCAGTATATATGCAAACAGCGCAAATAATACTACAATGATAATTCCCTTGAGCAGCGCCCATGCTTTTGTATTTTTAATCCACACCAGAATGTTATACAGTACCACTGCAATAATGATAATCTCAATGACATCTGTCCACCCAATCCGTGGAATATATAATTTTGATAAATAATCGCTGAAAAAATTATTCCATGCTGTCACATACTCACCTCATTTCTGTTCCTTCCGGTCTTTACTCATTTTACCGCTTATAGCTTTTTTAAATATTTTCGTCATCCTGTTCTGATGAAGTCATATCACTGATGTCATGCGCCTTTTTCGTCTTTCTCGCATTAATCTGCTTGACCTTGACTTCGGCATTGACAATATTAATTTTCGGAACAGCTTTTACGTAATAATAGTACTCATCATCTTCATACTGTACGTATTCCGTTCTGGAATAATCCACACTGAAAAACAAAATCTGGCACAGATACCCTACAACCCCGCCAAGCACGGTTCCCACAATCATCAGAATCAGATTGATTTTGGCACCTGTCACTAAAATTCCTGCAAGCAGTACGATAAACTGTACCACAATCCCTGCCGCAATGGCATAGGTCCACGCATTATCAATCTTTAGCCGTCTGACTGCATATACTGCCGTAATCGTAACAACCATTGCAATTACAAACAGAATCATTTCTTTATTATTAAACAGACTTTCTACAATATACGAAATCTGCTGCATACTGTCATTGACTGACTTTGTCGTCAGTGCCGTTTCATATTCACTGGCTGTCTTAATAATGTAAAAAATAATCACACCAAATGCCGCCGGAATCATGGCGAATGCGTTAAAGCACAGCCCCGCCGCAATTGGAAGCAGGTACGGCATTTTTATCCAGCAAAGCAGTACCGTAATCACTAAAAGATACCCCTGCTTCGGTGTAAAACGGTAATACAGCAGATACATTAAAAGCACGATTCCCAGTACAATCAATGCAAATTCCGCAGAAATCGCATATAAATGAACCAACATAAATACCGATAAGAAAAATATCATAAATCCATTTGGAAGAAAGGCACACAATACTGCCATTGCCACGGCTATCAGCGGATTTTTCAGCTTTGACATATATCCGATGCTTGCATTGAGCATCAGAAAAAAAACCAATGCCATCACAAACCGTACTGCCGGAACCAGATACGTATCGTATTTATTATAGAATTTCTTAAATCCTTCCTTTAATTCCAGTAAAAAAACCATGTGAGTCCTCCAATACTATTTTTTCTTTCTCTGGCTGTCGTAAAAACGTTCCAGCTTGTTTAGTCTTGAAAAATACTTTTTCAGACCTTTCCGCGAATGATTATACTGATAGGCATAAACCATTGCCGCAATGATGGTATATACAATTAACATCAGGATATAATATATTCCCAGTCTTTTTCCCACTGCCGCATAATCGAGCGAATTAATGTCGGCAACCAGTTTTTCAAGGTTGCATAACACATACAGTATCACCATGATTATATATGCAAATGTTGTTGCAATTAATGTACGGAGTACGCCAAACGCTACATAATCCCCCTTAAAATAGCGGGAATTTTTAATCATCTGCCTGCCTTCGTTTTTTTCATAAATTGCCATTTTCGTCATCATTTTAATCTTATTTTCATTCAGCAATTAATTCACCTCACTGCAAGTCATATTAGTGTAAGCATATCATATTTTTGTCTAATTGTATATTACTATTTGCGAGTGACCGCCATTCGGGGCTACAACAATTCGTACCCGTCTGCCTTCTGCCGTAAAAGTTCTGTCTGTGTTGGCAGAAAGATAATTGCTCCACACCTGTCCGTACTCGTCCGGAAGCAGTCTGGCAAGCACCGTCTGAATCCTGCTGTCAAATGTGCCGCTTCTCTGCTTGATATAGATAATGGTTACATTCGGCTGTGTGATGATTTCTCCATAATATGTATCATTTTCTTCGCATACATAAACATTGGAATACCGCTGTGTAAATCCGATTCCTGAAAGTCCGTCTGAAATGCTGCCGCTGTTGTCACC
>OBJO01001090.1_pt1 | contig 10177 bp, 9 predicted proteins | sample 1481741 | NCBI WGS metagenome assembly OBJO01 (sample SAMN06140803, study PRJEB22556) | human gut metagenome | host: Homo sapiens | place: China: Beijing | collected 2014 | reverse complement strand
ATATATTTAAACGTAGTATTAAAAACTACATATAATGGAAGAAGATAATACGCGTTGTGACGCAGGAGGGATTATAAATGGAGTACAGAATAGTTGTAGATAGTTGTGGAGAACTGACTGATGAGATGAAGAAGAGTGGAATCTATAAGACGGCATCTCTGAGTATGGAGGTAGATGGTGTCCATATTCAGGATGATGAATCTTTTGATCAGGCAGATTTCCTGAAGCGGGTTGCCGAAAGTTCGGAATGCCCGAAGTCTTCCTGCCCATCACCGGAGAAATATATGGAGCTGTATCATTGCGAAGCGGAGCGGGTTTATGCCGTGACGCTTTCGGCAGAACTGAGCGGTTCTCATAACAGTGCAGAGCTTGGAAGAAAGTTATATGAAGAAGAGTATGGCAGGAAACAGATCCATGTCTTTAATTCAAGATCAGCATCGGTCGGAGAATCTCTGATCGCATTGAAGATTCAGGAATGTGAAGAAAAGGGAATGGAGTTTGAAGAAGTAATCGCAAGTGTTGACCGGTATATCGAGGAACAGCATACTTATTTTGTGCTTGAGAATCTTGATACGCTGCGGAAGAACGGAAGACTGACAGGACTGAAATCGCTGGCGGTGAGTGCCCTGAATATCAAGCCGGTCATGGGGGCGAACCCGGAAGGTCAGATCTGTCAGCTTGGACAGGGAAGAGGCATGAAGAAAGCTCTGGCGAAGATGGCAGAACAGATCGCCGCAGATGCGATCAATCCGACGGAAAAGATTCTTGCAATTTCTCATTGCAACTGTCCTGAACGTGCGATGGCTGTGGAAAAGCTGATCCGTGAGAAGATAAATGTAAAAGAAAGCTTTATTGTAGATACGGCAGGAATCAGCAGTATGTATGCAAATGACGGTGGAATAATAGTTGTACTTTAATACGCTTTGTGGTAGAATGAAAAAAGCGTATTGAAAGGAGCAGAAGAAGATGAGTCAGGCAAAAGTTGATCGTTATAAAAAGGAAAAAGAAAATCGGAAAAAGCTGATGCGTAAGCAGAAGATGATGGGAATCGTACGAAAGGGAGTTGTTGCAGTGATTGCAGTGGCACTGATTGGCTGGTTGGGATATTCAGTATATGATATGCATGAATCGAACAAAGAGAGAGCGGTTACAGAAGTGAATTATGACTCGATCACGGATTACCTGAATGGACTTTCCTCTGCAGAATAAAGTGGTGGGAAGTGGGAAACTTCCCGGATACCGGATCAGAAAGTGGGGGCTGGTGGAAGAAAGCCATCACGGGATGCGGAATAGAAGAATGAAAAGAAAAGTGAGAGATATAATGTATGGCAGAAGTTGTACATTATGTCTCTTTTTTTTGCCAAAGGATGCAGGAGAAGCCGCCGGTGGCAGATTCTCTGTATTTATACGGACAATGAGTTAAAAGCTGTGCTTGTACGAGGTCCGGGTGACTGAAGGTTCCTGTGCATGAAAAAGTATTGGAAAAGAATGAAAAAACTCTTGAAAAAGGGGGGAGAGTGGTTTACAATGGAGGCAAGTGGTAAGAAAGTGGTGAGAAGTGGCACATTGTGGAGGCTAATGGAGTCTTACGTTTGAGAGAAAGGGTTCCGGATGTTATTAGGAGAGTATAATCATAACATTGATGAAAAGGGCAGATTAATCATTCCGGCCAAATTAAGAGAAGGGCTGGGTGACAGCTTCGTTATCTGTAATGGACTGGAAGGCTGTCTTTTTGTGTACTCTCAGGAAGAATGGAACAAATTCGTTGCCGAACTCGAGTCTTTACCACGGATGAACAAGGATGCCAGAATGTTCAAGCGTTATTTTTTCGGAAGTGCAAATGAGGGAAGTTTTGACAGGCAGGGGAGAGTGCTTGTTCCTACGTCACTCAGAAAAGCAGCACATCTTGAGAAGGAAGTGGTACTTGTAGGAGTACAGGACCGCGTTGAGATCTGGGATAAAGCTCTTTGGGAAGAAAAGAGTCAGATCAGTGAAGAAGATTTGGATGCGATTGCGGAACGCATGGAAGCGATAGGAATACGCATCTGATGACAGAAGGCAGCCGGGGAGAAGGCAGCCAAAAGGAGGAAATTATGGCATTCGAGCATATATCAGTACTGTTGTATGAGACCGTGGACGGGCTGAACGTAAAACCGGATGGCATCTATGTGGATGCAACATTAGGTGGAGGCGGACATGCTTATGAAGTCTGCAGTCGACTGGGCAGTCAGGGGAGATTAATAGGAATAGATCAGGACGCCGATGCAATCAGGGCAGCGGGAAAACGTCTGGAATGCTTCGGGGAGAAAGTCACGATAGTCAGGAGCAACTATTGCGATATGAAGCAGCAGCTCCAGAAACTGGGCATTGATAAAGTGGATGGGATCACGGTGGATCTGGGAGTTTCATCGTATCAGTTAGATACTGCAGAAAGAGGATTTTCCTATCGGGTGGATGCACCGCTTGATATGAGGATGGATCAGAGACAGAAGATGACAGCCCGTGACATTATCAATGATTACAGTGAATCAGAACTTTATCGGGTGATACGCGACTACGGAGAAGACCGGTTTGCAAAGAACATTGCAAAGCATATTGTCGCAGAACGGAAAAAAGCACCGATAGAGACAACAGGACAACTGAATGAGATCATCAGCCATGCGATTCCGATGAAAGTCCGGAAAACGTCAGGACATCCGTCCAAAAGGACATTTCAGGCGATCAGGATTGAGCTGAATCATGAATTGGATGTATTGCGAGATACATTGGATGACATGATTGAACTGCTGAATCCGGGTGGAAGACTGTGCATTATTACGTTTCATTCACTGGAGGACAGAATCGTCAAGAGTTCTTTCAGAAAAAATGAGAATCCTTGTACCTGTCCGAGCCATTTCCCGGTTTGCGTATGTGGAAATGTATCAAAGGGAAAGGTGATCACCAGAAAGCCAATTCTTCCGTCGGAAGAAGAGCTGGAGGTAAACAGTCGTTCAAAAAGTGCGAAGCTCAGAATTTTTGAACGTGCTTAGGTAAAAAGGGAGTATTTAGAGTATAAAAGAACGTTCTTTCGGGAAGGGGAGAGCCTGAGAGAGCAAATTTCAGGGAAAGGGGCTGTATAGGATGGCAGCAGATAGAAGATACAGACAGCAGAACAGAGTCACTTCTGACAGAGAAAAGTTTTATGTATATGGAAATGCTGTACGTCAGGCAGAAGTTCAGCCCAAAAGAAGACAGGAAGTTCGTCCTGCAAAGACAGGGAAGACAAGCAGTCAGGTAATGAGAAACCGGAATCGTGCGATGAAGATCAGTCCGGCTTATGCGATATTTTTCATTCTTGCAGCGGTCTGTACAGTAGCGGTCTGTGTGGTGTACATCAGACTGCAGACAGAAGTTGTTACAAGATCAGCTCATGTTACTTCGATGCAGGAAGAACTTGCGGACTTGACAGAGGCAAATGATACAGCGTATAATGCGGCTGTTGACTCCGTGAATCTGGACACGGTGAGAGAAAAGGCCATGAACGAGATGGGAATGGTTTATGAATCCCAGGGAAATGTTGTGGAATACAAAAGTCCTACGAGTGATTATGTAAAGCAATATGAGGAGATCCCAAAGGACGGTGTTCTTGCCCAGTCCAGGGATGTATCAAAATAAGGATTAGTTTAAGATGGCAGGAAGAAAAAGAAAGAACAGATTTGAATTTCTGACAAGAAAATTTCCGGTAAGGATGCAACGAAAGCTGGTAATGCTATTTATGGCAGTTATACTGGCTTTTGTTGTTCTTATTGGAAGGATTACTTATATTAATGTGACCAAGGGCAGCAAATATACCAAAAAAGTACTGGATCAGCAAAATTATGGAAGCAGGGTCATCCCCTATAAAAGAGGAGATATTGTTGACCGAAACGGTACGAAGATCGCTACAAGCGAGAGGGTATATAACGTAATTCTGGATGTCAAAGTTATGACGGACAAAGATAAATACATAGAACCTACGATCCAGGTCCTGAAGGACTGCTTTGGAATTGATGAAGCACAGATCAGGGATCTGATCAGTACCAATCCGGAGAGCCGGTACAGTATTGTAAAAAAAGGGATTGATTATGCAGCTGCAAAGAAATTTAATGAGATCGATGCAGATGATGAGAATTATCCCAATGTAAAGGGAATCTGGCTGGAAGATGACTACACCCGGCTTTATCCGTATAACCGGCTGGCGAGCAGCACGATCGGTTTTACCAATTCAGAAGGCGAGGGCTCTTTTGGCATAGAGAATGCATATAATGCAGTACTGAGTGGTACAGATGGAAGAGAATATGGCTATTTTGATTCCGGGTCTTCCTCTTCAGCAGAGCATACAGTGAAAGCAGCAAAGAATGGAGATACGGTTGTGACGACCATTGATGTGAGCCTGCAGAAGATTGTGGAAGATAAGATCCTGGCATTTAATCAGGCCCATGCCGGTGAGGCAAGGAGCGGAGAGCCGGGAAGTAAAAATACAGCAGTCATGATCATGAATCCAAATACAGGTGAGATTCTGGCACAGGCATCTTACCCGGATTATGACCTGAACAATCCGGCAGATCTGTCTGCAATTTATTCAGAAGATACGATCAACGGAATGACTGAGGAAGAGAAGACGGAAAAAAGGAATCAGATGTGGAGAAACTTCTGCATCAGTGATACCTATGAGCCGGGTTCGACGATGAAACCGTTTACGGTTGCAGCCGGGCTGGAAAGCGGAACACTGACCGGAAATGAAACGTATTATTGTGGTGGATCACTGAGAGTGGCAGATTATGATATCGGATGCCATCTGCGGTCAGGACATGGAATGGAAACGATCCAGGATGCAATCGCAAATTCATGTAATGTGGCACTGATGACGATGGCAGAAAGTATCGGAGTGGATCATTTCACAAGATATCAGCATATTTTTGGTTTTGGGGAATATACAGGCATTGATCTTCCGGGGGAGGCCGGAACTGCGGGACTTCTATATACGGCAGACAATATGACAGCAGTGGATCTGGCTACCAACTCTTTTGGTCAGAGTTTTAATGTGACGATGGTACAGCTTATTACCGGATTTTCATCACTGATCAACGGCGGATATTATTATGAACCACATGTAGTAAAGCAGATCCAGGATCAGAATGGAAATGTGATCGAGACAAAAGATCCGGTTCTTTTACGAAAGACTGTTTCAGCGGAAACTTCCACGATGCTGAAATCCTATATGAAAGCAACCATGGAGTACGGTACCGGAAAAAAGGCGGCAGTAGAAGGATACGATATCGGAGCAAAAACCGGAACAGCACAGAAGATTCCGAGAAAAGAGGGAAAATATCTTCTGTCCTATATCGGATATGCACCACAGGAAAATCCGGAAGTAGTGGTGTATGTTGTGATTGATGAGCCGAATGTTTCGGCACAGGACAACAGTCTTCTTGTCCTGGAACTTGCAAAATCGATCATGGAAGAAGCATTCCCTTATCTTGGAATTACGACGATCCAGGAGAGTGAGCAGATCAAAGCAGCAGATGCGGCGGCTGCGGCACAGGCGGAAGGAAAGGATTTCGGAGATACGGAGTACTCTGATTTCGATGAAAATTATACAGATACATATGATAAAAAGACAGACTCTTCTGCAGATGAAAACTACAAACCGGATCTGGACAGTTGGGCAACTGTGAACAACGGAGATTAATGTATAACTCTGAAAAGGATGGAATAAGTTATAAAGACATTCTTTTCAGAGTTATTTTTTATGAAAAATAAGACCTATAATAAAAAGAAAATGCTGGTTGTATTTTCAATCGCAGTTGTGTTGATCGTTTCTCTTATGGCGAGATTATTTTATCTGATGGTATTTGATGCAGAACATTATCAGAAACTGGCAAAGGATCTTCATGAGCGGGAACGGAAGATCAAAGCAGCCAGAGGAGAGATCCTGGACCGTAATGGAGTTGTCCTGGCAGCCAACAAGACGGTCTGTACGATCTCCGTGATCCACAGCCAGGTGACCGAACCGGAAAAAGTAGCCAGGATCCTTGCAGAAGAACTGGAAATGGATGAGAGTAAAATCGCAGAGAAAATACAAAAAGTCACATCCATGGAGAAAATCAGGACAAATGTAGAAAAAGAGACAGGTGACAGAATCCGGGATTATGATCTGGACGGAGTGAAAGTGGATGAAGACTTTAAAAGATATTATCCTTATCGTGACCTGGCTTCCAGAGTCCTTGGATTTACCGGTGGAGATAATCAGGGAATCATTGGCCTGGAAGTGAAATATGAAGAGTATCTGAAAGGAATCAATGGAACGATCTTAACAGTGACAGACGCAAGAGGGATTGAACTGGAAGGAGTCGCTGAAGACCGGATCGAGCCGGTAGCAGGAGGAAATCTGCGGATCAGTATGGATTATAATATTCAGAGTTTCTGTCAGCAGGCGGCGGAAAAAGTCCTGGAAGAAAAGCAGGCAGACAGTGTCTCTGTCCTGCTCATGAATCCACAGAACGGAGAAATCCTGGCGATGGTGAATGTGCCGGAATTTAATCTGAATACACCCTATGAACTGAATACCGAAGTGGCAGAAGAACCTCTTTCTGATGTAGAATTACAGGAACGGCTGAACCGGATGTGGAGAAATGAATGTATTAATGATACCTATGAACCTGGATCTACTTTTAAGATCATTACATCATCAGCCTGCCTGGAGGAAGGAGTGGTGTCACTTTCTGATACATTTTCCTGCCCAGGATACCGGGTGGTGGAAGACCGCAGGATTCGGTGCCACAAGGTGGGCGGACATGGGCAGGAAACTTTTATACAGGGGATTCAGAATTCCTGTAATCCGGTTTTTATAGATATTGGTCTGCGGCTGGGGGCAGACCGTTTTTATGAATATTTTAAGCAGTTTGGCTTACTGGGGCTGACCAATGTGGATCTGCCGGGAGAAGCGGGAACGATTATGCATAAAAAGGAAGATATCGGACTGGTGGAACTTGCAACGATGTCTTTCGGCCAGTCTTTTCAGATCACACCGATTCAAATGGCAACGACAGTCAGTTCCCTGGTCAATGGTGGAAAAAGAGTCACGCCGCATTTTGGAATTTCCATTGAAGACGGAGAAGGAACGGTACTGGAACAGTTTCAGTATGAAGAGAAAAAAGGGATCGTATCAGAAAAAACTTCAGAAACCATGCGGATGCTTTTAAAGAGTGTGGTGGAAGAAGGATCCGGAAGAAACGGAGCGGTGGAGGGGTATTCTGTCGGAGGAAAAACTGCAACGTCCCAGACACTTCCAAGAAGTGCAAATAAATATATTTCTTCCTTTATAGGGTTTGCCCCGGCGGAAAATCCACAGGTTCTCGGAATCGTGGTGATCCGTAATCCACAGGGAGTTTATTATGGCGGTACGATCGCTGCACCGGTGTTACGCAGCATTTATGATAACGTGCTGCCGTATCTCGGGATTGAAAAAAGCTGACTGATAGGGTATACTGTAAAAGGCGTTTTGAAAGAGATACTTCTGAAAAGGGAGCGGAAATTTCCGGACGTACAACAAAAGAAATAAAGAGGTGTATGTATGAACAGTCATATAGTAATTCCGGTATTGATTTCATTTGCGATCAGTCTGATCCTCGGACCGGTCGTGATCCCGTTTTTAAGAAAGCTGAAGATGGGGCAGACAGAGAGGGTAGAAGGAGTCCAGTCGCATCTGAAGAAGGCAGGGACGCCTACCATGGGAGGCGTGATCATCCTTGCATCCGTTGCGGTCACATCTCTGATCTATGTAAAAGATTACCCGCAGATCATTCCGGTTCTGTTCCTTACCGTTGGGTTCGGACTGATCGGTTTTCTGGATGACTATCTGAAGGTAGTCATGAAGCGTTCGGATGGACTTTATCCAATGCAGAAGATGGCATTGCAGATCGTAGTGACGGCGATCTTTGCATATTATCTCGTAAAAGTGGCAAAGGTTCCGCTGACCATGATCGTTCCGTTTACGCACGGGTACGAACTGAATCTTGGATGGCTTGCAATTCCGGTCCTGTTCTTTGCAGTGATCGGTACTGTGAATGGTACGAATTTTACAGACGGACTGGACGGACTTGCCTCCAGCGTCACAGTACTGGTTGCAACATTTTTTACAGTTGTAGCGGTTGGAACAAAGAGTGGACTGGAACCGATCACCTGTGCGGTTGTAGGAGCATTGATGGGATTCCTGCTTTTTAATGTTTATCCGGCGAGTGTATTCATGGGCGATACAGGATCTTGCACTGGGCGGTTTTGTAGCTGGAACTGCCTATATGATGAGAATGCCGTTATTTATTCTCATTGTGGGATTTATCTATCTTGCAGAGGTGATTTCAGTAATTCTGCAGGTAACATATTTTAAGAAGACAGGCGGAAAGAGACTCTTTAAGATGGCTCCGATCCATCATCACTTTGAGTTGTGCGGATGGTCTGAGACGAGAGTTGTAGCTGTATTTTCGATCATTACGGCAATCCTTTGCCTGATTGCTCTTATGGGGGTATAAAAGATGAAGATCAAAGAAAAAAAGGTACTTGTATTTGGTTCAGGAATCAGTGGAGAAGCGGCATGCAGTCTGTTGCTCCGGGAAGGTGCAGAAGTCGTACTTTATGATGGGAATGATAAGCTGGACAGAGAAGAGATCCTGTCAAAGATCCCGGAATCCGGGAATGGCAGTTTACAGATTCTTCTTGGTACACTTGCGGACGAAAAAAAGGCACAGCTGCTGAAGACACTGGATCTGGTTGTTATGAGTCCGGGAGTTCCGACCGATCTTCCGATTGTGAATGAGATGAGAGACCGGGGAATCCCGATCTGGGGGGAAATCGAACTGGCATATGAAGCAGGAAAGGGAGAGGTTCTTGCGATTACCGGAACCAACGGAAAGACGACGACAACTTCTCTGCTTGGTCAGATCATGAAGAACTATACAGAGAATACATATGTAGTTGGAAATATTGGAAATCCTTATACCAGTGTGGCACTTGAGACAACAGAAGATTCTGTGATCGTGGCAGAGATGAGCAGTTTTCAGCTTGAGACGATTGAGACATTCCGTCCGCGTGTCAGTGCGATCCTGAATATCACACCGGATCATCTGAACCGTCACCATACAATGGAAGCTTATATTGCAGCGAAAGAGAATATTGCAAAGAACCAGACGGAAGAGGATACGTGCGTTCTGAATTACGAAGATGCAGTGACACGTCAGTTTGGTGAGACATTGAAAGCAAAGGTTCTATATTTCAGCAGCCAGCGTATACTGGAAGAGGGAATCTATCTGGACGGAGAGAAGATCGTGCTGAGCCTGAATGGTGAAAAGACAGAGATCTGTACAGTCAATGAACTGAATATTCTCGGTACGCATAATCATGAAAATGCGATGGCAGCAGCAGCGATGGCAGCAGCTTATGGAGTACCAGTTGAGATCATCCGAAAGACCTTGAAGGAATTTCAGGGAGTAGAGCATCGGATTGAATTTATGGCAGAAAAAGACGGCGTTGTTTATTATAATGATTCCAAGGGAACGAACCCGGATGCTGCGATCAAGGGAATCCAGGCAATGAACCGCCCAACGGTACTGATCGGTGGAGGATATGATAAAGATTCTGCATATGATGAATGGATCAATGCGTTTGACGGAAAGGTCAAAAAGCTGGTTCTGATCGGAGCTACAAGAGAAAAGATCGCACAGACGGCTGAGAAACTCGGATTTCATGAGATCGTAATGGCAGATACATTTGAAGAGGCATTTGAAAAATGCGTTGAGTATGCAGAACCGGGAGATGCAGTACTTCTTTCACCGGCATGTGCAAGCTGGGGAATGTTCAAAAATTATGAGCAGCGTGGAGATAAATTCAAAGAACTTGTAAATCAGTTATAAGGAGTGGATCTGGATTGAGGCATCCTGCAAAGCGATGCACCTATGATGATACATTACTTGTCACGGTACTTGTGCTGGTAATTGCAGGACTGGTTCTCCTGACCAGCATCAGTGCTTATAATGGAAATGTAAAGTTTCACGACTCTTTCTATTATTTAAAAAAGCAGGGCTTTGCCACAGGTCTCGGACTTGTCGGAATGGCGGTTATTTCGAGGATTGATTACCATAGATGGATTCCACTGGCAGTGCCG
>OBJO01001082.1_pt1 | contig 10242 bp, 12 predicted proteins | sample 1481741 | NCBI WGS metagenome assembly OBJO01 (sample SAMN06140803, study PRJEB22556) | human gut metagenome | host: Homo sapiens | place: China: Beijing | collected 2014 | reverse complement strand
GGAACAATACGCTGCTGTCTCTTAACCATCTGTCCGTGGAAGCGGGTGCAGCTCAACTTGACCCTCAATGGCACTGACCCTCAATGGCATTCCAGTCGGAACGCCACGCTGCGTCACCGGAAAGTGAGATAAATCATCCGTCGATGACAGATGGTTGTAACGGCCCCATGAGGGGGGAGGTTCGGCGCCATATGCGGCGCACTGCTTCTGGGGATTTCCATGCGTTACAGGAAGAAAATTCACTGGCTTTTTCTGGTTGCGTTTCTTGCAGCTTGCGGTGGCGGCGGTTCGTCCAGCGATTCGGCCGGGACGGACAATACCAATGATGAGGGTACGGACAACGATCCCGGTACGGGCAACGAGGCGCCAACCGTCAGCATCACGTCGTTCGATGACGGAGACACCTTTTATATTGGCGCGATGGTCGAGTTTCGCGCTGCGGCGAGCGATCCGGACGGTTCGGTCTCCTCGATCAGCTGGTCAAGCGATGTGGACGGCAGCATCGGCAGCGGCGCGTCGTTCAACAGCGACACGCTGTCTCCTGGCAGTCATGTCATCACCGTGTCGGCCGAGGACGACGAGGGCGCCACGGCCGAGGACTCGGCGAGCATCGTCGTGGAGCCGGACCTGAATGCGTTTGCCGGCTGGCGCAGTATCACTACCGGCAACGGACATGCTTGCGGCATGGCCATGGATGGCACGGGTTACTGCTGGGGGTGGGATAGTTCCAGCAGCGTGTTCAGGAGCCATGTCCCGGAACTCGTCGAAGGTCGTCATGTCTGGGAAAGCCTCAGTGCCGGCGGCGCGGGATTCGCATGTGGAACAACGATATCCGGCGACGCCTGGTGCTGGGGGAGCAACGTTGCGGGCCAGCTTGGCACGGGCGACGAACTCCCGCGCGAGAAGCCTGCGCTCGTGTCGGGCGGGTACGAATGGAAGTCGGTTATCGCCGGCAACCAGCATGCCTGCGGCGTCACCGTGGACGGCGACGGGTATTGCTGGGGCAGCAATAGCAGCGCGCAGCTCGGCAACGCGGATTTTTCGGATACGAACAGGAGCGAACCCGTGCCGGTTGTGGGCGGCTACAGGTGGCGCGAAATCGTTGCACGCGGCGACAGTTCCTGCGGCATCACGGTTGATGATCAACTCTATTGCTGGGGCACGGGCATCGATAGACACGGCTTTACCTTGAGCAGTATCGGAATATCGGGTGAACCGATTCACGTCGAAGGCGACTGGAGCGCGGTGAGCCGCCTCAGTCTCCGCTACAGCTTCCAGGCGTCCTGTGCCATCGAGGCCGATGACGGTGCGCTGGAGTGCTGGGAACACGTCGGTGACGACGGCTTCACGCCGTCGGAGTTCTACGAGGATTCGATCAACGTGCGGATGAGCGGAGTCGCGGATGTCAGCGTCGGTCCCAGGACCGGATGTGGAATCCAGGACGACGGAACAGGCTTCTGCTGGGGAAATGGCGCGTACGGCCAACTGGGAAACGGTCGTTCAGGGCGGGGTGACTGGGAGTACGGAATCGATCCCTATCATGAAGACTTTCCTGTTCTCATCACCGGTGACCGCGAGTGGAAACAAGTGAGCGTGAGCACCGATGTTCCGGCGTTTGTCTGTGGCGTGACGACTTCCGCTGAGGCCTACTGCTGGGGCTACGGTAGAGGTGCGTTAGGCAACGATACGGACGAAGACATCAACAGTGTGCCTGTGGAAGTCGCGGATCCCGTTGTTCCCTGAGATCGCACGATCAACAGGCTTGCATTATCAAGGCGGCCGCGAGGCCGCCTTGACGTTATAAGAAGAAAGCGTTCAGGGTCTGGTCTTGAACTTCATCAAGCTGCAATTCAAGACCAGACCCTAATGCTCTCCTCCGTACATCGCCCATATGACACTGGACTGGCTCGTGGACCCGTTTTTGTAACCGAGCCTCGAGTGCATCTTTGAGTGTCAAGTCTTGCACGTTGCATGAATCAGAACGGAAAGCGTTCAGGGTCTGGTCTTGAACTTCATCAAGCTACAATTCAAGACCAGACCCTGAACGCTCATGGGCAAGACATCAAAGGGATAGCTGGCAAGATGCGAGCGCAAGGCCAGATGGAGTTTTCAGGGTCGGGACTCGTTAAGACATGTTTAAAAGTGAGACATGACCCTCGTTGATCAGTGAACGTCTCCCGGCAATTGCCTGATCCAATCGGTGACGGTGGCGAACGTTTCCGACATGTTGTTGTGGCCGAGACCGGAAAACAGCACGTAATCGTAGTCATGACCACGGTCGATCAGTGTCTTCAGCCTGCGAACAGACAAATCAACCGGCACGCTGCCGTCGTTCTCTCCGAATATCCAGAGACCCGGAATATCAAGCTTCGCCAGGCTTTCGATGGGGTCCGAGTCCTTGCCCAGGAAATCCGGCCAGATGTACTTGGTTTTTCTTGCCTTCAGGGCCTCGTCATAACTCGGCGGCTTCTCGCCGTCACCGTCATGGTCGGCGGTGTACTTGCTGAAGATGTCTTCTTCGCTCACCTTGCAGACCGGGCCGCTCCACAAGACCATGAAGTCCACGACATCACTTTTCTCTGCGGCCACGGGAACGATCCACCCCGCCTGGCTGATCCCGGCTAGCCCGAGCGGCACGTCTTTTGTTCTGTGGTGTTCGCGCAGAACGTTCAGCGCGGCGGCGGCATCGTCGGCGAGCAGGCTGATGTTCTTCTCGCTCACGCTCTGCTTGTCTTCATATTCTCCGCCCGAACGTCCGACACCGCGCTTGTCGTAGACCAACGCGGCAATGCCTTCCGAAGCGAAGCGCTCGGCCCAATGCATGTTCCTCGTCTGCGGGCCTGATCCATGCACGAAAACCACGGCAGAACGTATTTCTCCGTGCTCGGGAAACACGATCGAACCGGACAAGGTGGTCTGGTGGCTGGTGATTCGACATCCTCGACCTTGAAACCCTTACCGAACGCCGGCGCGCTGCCGAGGAAAAACAGCGCGAGGTATATCGTTCCTTTCACGAATGTCTCCGATCGATCGCGGTAGTGGATAAATCCAGCAGAACGCGGCCTGCGAGCTACCCCTGCTTCGTCAGCGTGATCGGCGTAACCTTCCACAACAATCCCCACTTGTTTGCGCATCCGGATTCAAGACCTTTGACCCAAACTTTTATTGCTTATTTCAATCTTTCAAGAACACCTTTCCGCTTGACGATATTCTTGTAATCCCACTGAATCTCTCTGGACTTCCCAAGCCAGCGCTTCAAATCCTTTTTGTCGATCTGATCCACTGACGTGTAGCGCGCTTCGGCAGCTTTGAACGAGCCTTCCTTCTGCAAACCGTCTTCCTCAAAAGATTGCCCACTCCAGAACAACAAGCGGACACAGTTCTTCAACTTGCTGTAACCCACGATTGGATTTCCTTCCAGAAACCAGACCGGATGACCGTGCCAGATCTTGTTCTCCGCTTCGGGCAAACCGCGACTGATTTCCTTTGCCAGAAAATCGCATATCGCTTTGTCGGTATCGGACTGCGCGTTGTTGTAAGCCTGAATGTCTTTGTTCATGCGATCCGCCCTTGGAATCCATGGATCAGCTCTCGACGCGCTCAAATCCTGATGGACAGGGCCGGTCCGCATCGCGTGTGTCGCAAACGGAAATCTCCAGCAAGCGGTCATTCCACGTGGCGAGGTCTTCCTCCGCAACGTCGGAACGCCACGTTTTCATTACATGATAGAAACTGTCGTTTCCCTTGATCGCGAGATGAAGGATGGAAGCGGTGAAGCCGTCTTCATTGGCGCAGAGCGTTCGCCAGATGATGCGGGGATAGTTGTTGACGCTATCTTCCGTGAGCACGTTCGACTGGAAATCATCGCAACTCGCCCGACCCGAACCGTCCTGCATTTCTCTGAACTGTTCAAAGGATCGGTCATATCCGCGAATAACCGAGACGGCGTACCTCTCATCGACGCCTGACTTTTTCCGCCACATCCTGGAGTAGTAATTCCCTTCCTTCTTTTCATACGCATCCCACTCGTCAGAAGAAGGCTGGAATTGAGTCAGAAGATTTTCCCCGGGAAACCATTCGTCAGCGGCCGAGACGCTGAACGCTGTCAATGCCAAAAGAACGTAAATGACATGCATCGGTTTCCCCCTTCTCTCGTTTGTTCAATAACTGCTCCGGATTACATTCTGCGATTCTTATCTAGCTGCGAGTAAACGTAGAGACGCACGCTTTCCCGCTGATCGAGGCGTAAGCTCCCCCGTCAAGCACACAGTTCTAAAGTAGAGTTTTCGGCGTTCTGGGTCAGGTAACTGGCGGGTGTTTCACCGGCCAGGCTTTCATGTGGTCGCCGCTCGTTGTAATCGATCAACCACCAGTGTGTGATCTCACGGACCTCGTCGAGATCACGGAACAGATACTGGTTCAACACCTCTTCTCGATACGTCCTGTTGAAGCGTTCGATGTACGCGTTCTGGTTCGGCTTGCCCGGCTGGATGTAACGGATTGTCATCCCGGCGTTCTCCGCCCACGTGATGAACTCGGTGCTCAGGAACTCCGGGCCATTGTCGACGCGCAATACAGCGGGTAGTGGCCGTTCGGCGCGTAACTGTTCGAACACGCGCACCAGCCGTGATCCGGTGAGCGAGCTGTCGATCTCGATCGTGACGCCTTCGCGATTGTGGTCGTCGATCAGCGTGAACGTGCGGAAGCGCTTGCCGCTGTATAACGTGTCGTGCACGAAGTCGGCCGACCAGACCTGGTTCGGCTGCTGTGGCACCTGCAACGGTTCACGTACCCGCAGTGGCAACCGTCGTTTCGTTCGGCGCGGCAGGTTCAGGCCCATCTGGCAGTACACGCGATGCACGCGCTTGTGGTTCCAACGGCAGCCATCGAGGCGCAGCCGGTAGTAACACTTCCAGAACCCCCAGCGCGGATGACGCTCAATGATCGCGTTCAACGCGTCGATCACGTCGCCGTCTCGTGCCTGTACTGACGGTCTTCGATACCAGGCCGTCCGAGAGAGTCCGACGCAACGGCAACCCCGCTGCACCGGTAACGCGTGGACCACCTGCATGCGTTCCACCGCGTCGCGCTTCTCGTCCGGCGTCAGAGCTTTTTTTCGATCAGGTCCTTCATCGCGCGGTTCTCCAGCGCGAGATCGGCATACATCCGCTTCAGTTTGTTGTTCTCGGCCTCCAGATCCTTCACCCGCCGCAGCTCGGACGCATCCAGCCCACCGTATTTCGATTTCCAGTTGTAGTACGTCGGTTGGCTGATGCCGTGCTTGCGGCAGACCTCTTTCACCGGCAATCCGGCATCCGCCTCTTTCAGGATCGAGACAATCTGGGTCTCGGTAAATCGTGACTTTTTCATCGGAACCTCCTGGCTGAATTTTGCCAGAAAGCTCTACTCAGATAATGTGTCTTGGACGGGGGAGCTTACGCCGCCCCGGGTTTATAGGAGCCAACACGGATTATCCCCGCACCTGGGTGCCGCTTATCGAGCTTTAATTTCATTCCTTACTCCTTGAACAATTTCGTCTTGCCCTTGGGGGAACAGCGACGCAGCGACTGATAACGCTCGAAAATAAACGCCACGCTGTCTGAGCCCGATTTGAAACTCTTCTTTTCGAGTGCAGCTCAACCTGACCCTCCTCGTGCACATTAGCAACATGTCAAAATTCAATATTCAGAACTTCCGACATATCTAGTTTATACGCAGAGTAACCTGTCCCATTTTCGCTATCGTTCCAGCCCAACGCAGTGAGAATGGAATAGGAAAGAATCCGCTTGGTCTTATATAAATCAAACGTAAGGCCGTTAGGTGGAGTTGGCCAAATATTTTGAAGGTGATTAAAGACTAACTCGTTAACTACGCTCAGCCTTTCTTCGCTAAAGTGATTGAATTGGTTCCTGCCAGCGTAAACGAGCATCCCAATAGGAAGGCGCCCTATCTCCCGACCGACACAGAACTTATCGGGTAATTTGAACGCCCCTTTCATACGAGCACCTGGATACTCTCTAATTAGCCGATTAATTTCACTCTCGAAATTAAGCGCGTTTTCAGTCTTTCCAATGGGTATGGCATATCGCTCTAAAGCCATATACGCGATTTGCAAGATAGAACCTGCGATTACCTCTCTCGCGACATCTGTGCTCGAGAATACTTCTTTCCGCTCCTCCATTTCCTCGCGCTTACGAGACTTTGTGAGGCTCACCAACGCGCGTATCTTGATCCAGCTATAGGAGTTCAGGAGCTTAAAGAGCCCTTCCGTCGCGGGAGCGGTGGCAATCATATATGAGCGTGCATCTTCCATGGATATCTAAATGACTAATTGAATTGACATGTAAATTTTTTTCGGATGGATGGATAACGTTTTCTATCGTTCCGGCTCGGGTTTGAACCATCCACTTAAATTCAAGATCCTGGACCACCCCCACCAGCGACTCCAACGTCCCCCTACGCGCCTTGTCGGTTTCTCGCGATCGAATACTCAAACCCAGTGTCCAAAGTCCCCATCGAGATGAAACGCACCTTGTTTAGTTCTCTCAGCAGGTCATCGGCTGATCGTGCGTCCTCAATCACGTGCAAAAAAAACGGAAGCGCAAGGAACCAACAGTTGAAGAAGGGGTTATCTATGTCTTGAGAGCCCACTTCACTTAGCTTTAACGCCTGCTCTCCAAGCTTTCTACACATCCTATTAGCTTTCTTGACCCGCTCAATATCGACGCCTTCCAAATGCAATTCACCACCAGCGATACAACGTAGTAGCTGTATAGCAACATCGCGAGTATGCAACCCACCAAAGTCCAATGGACTAATAGCTATCTTTTCAATTCTTCGCTGACGCAACTTTAGAACCCGGCCATCTTCAAATTTGATTTCACCGTCTGTGAGTAACGCCAGTTCATGGTTACCGCACTGAACATGCGGAGCAACCAAAGCATCCACCATATCGAGAACAACATTCGCTGGCCTGGCAGAACGGGCAGCAAGCGTCAGCGCCTTCTTCTTGAGTTCTATGAGTAATATGTATTCGCTCGTTTCTAGCACCAAATCGCACTCGCCGAGGCCGCTAGATGCCCGATATCGACCGCTATACACGTCGATACCTTTGTTTTTAAGTAAGCGGCATACAAATCTCTCAAACGCCTTCCCTATCTCTTCGTCAACCCTCATTTCTGTGTTCAACCTAAAAGAGTCAGCCACTCTCTCGTAGAAAGCTGGAGCTGCGAACACTCTATCCATCAACCAGTAGGTTTTACCGCTCCTGAGCAGCGGATACTTCCAGTGATCGAGTCTTTCATGAAGATTTAGTGGCTCTTTATAGTTGGCATTCATTCTGATTGAAGGACTAGCACAGAGGATATCTAGCACGCGCTCTACGATCGCCACACTAATTCCGGTTTGCGCCGCAACTCTATCAACCGAAAGCGATACAGGCCCCACTGTAGAATCAAACATAATTGCGTCAACTACATTCATGATCTCTTCAACATTTACACCGAATACATCATTCCAGACACAGCGCGGAACCCAATCGAATAGTCCGCTGATAAGCATTGAAACCCAACGTGGATCAAACTGTTGGAACTGATATAGCGTATCCCACGCAGTCACACTAGTTATCAACTCCACAATATTTGTTCTGTCTCTTAGAATAATTTTGTATATCAACTGCGGCGTAACGTCGTAACACATAGCAAACACGGTTGCCATCTCAAACAAATCCTCACACCTATCCTCATATCTACTATCCGGAAATCGCTGCCAATGCTTCACACAAAGAGCAAGCAGGTAACCGTAAGGAATTATGCGTTTACTTGGCGAGTAACCGGTAACACTCGGTGTTCGAGTGATGTGATATCGGCCTTGTGCGCGGTCAAACAACTCTGTGAGCTTTGAGAAGATTATCTTGGCCAGAAATTGGCCGCCAATGTCCTTTACTAAATTGTCGATCTTCTTCGCGATCGGCGCTTCTTGAATCGCTAGTATCCTCTGGCCTTCCTTTATAATTATTGGATACCCACACGCTCTCAACCGCCTGATGGCAAACGCAAGTTCACTTACTTCCCAGTTGATCTGCTCTGATCGATCGCCTCCCTGAAGGTGGAGATAATCATTGACGAGCGACAGCGCCTTTATCCAGCGCGCCTCATCACTTAGCGGCGATATACGCCAACCAATGTCTCTCGTTGCATCCTTTATTACCGACAGGGCGGTAACCGCTTTTTCTAGATCTGCGCCATCCGCCACGCGTCTAAGTTCAACTATTTTCTGGAATTCGGGAAGGAATAGTTGATCGCCAGTTTCCGGCGTGAGAGCTTCTTGCACTTCGTCGAGGATCTTTTCCTCTATACGGGATCTTAGATATGCACCATCGGCTTTTAACCCGAAGTGCTCATACAACATCGGTAACTCGCCGGCCCTGTCAAAGGTAGGAGGTGATGCTTTAGTCAACAGAGCTTGTAGCAACGCTTCGTTTTTGCCTGATACCGAACGCGTATACAAATTCAACATCCCGTCCAGCGACGCCATCGAATTTCACCTAACGCGACGCCGACGATAAACATCACCGTGAGCAACAAGTAGTAATACAAAACATAGGGAGCAAGTCGTATCCCTGCGTTCACAGAAAGGACCTCAAAGATTGTTATAACCAAGACTATTAAAAACATTACCAAGTACCATTGGGTCGACAACAGAATCCAAAGCACGTTTCGTTTTTAACGCTTCACACTTATCTCAACAATCGCACTACCCATCAAAAATACCAGCATGAGTATTAACGAAATAACTGATGTGGCAAAGAACACCGCCACCAGCAACATACCAAGCGTCAAATACAACGCAGAGCGCTTCTTTTTTATTTGATTGGAAAACGGTGTTTGCAAAGACATATGCAGAAAGATTTCAGTAACGTCTCTCCAAATGAAAAATACGTAAAGATATATGTGGACACTAAAGCTTCGGGTACGCGTTGATCGGGGCCAGGTGAGCTACACCCAGTCAAAAACAAGCTTTCGGATATCCGTAACTTCCAACAGTAGCGCAAGTTCTTTGAGTGGGCCGACCTTCAGTTTCATGCATGTTCCGGGAAACGTTGTATCTGCCACCACAATTCGAAATTCCCGCTGGTGTTGAAACCGTTCGTCCTTCAAGAATGGCCCTACGTCGCCTTCATGGTTGGTAATAGGTACATAACTCACCATCTTTGCTTGATATTTGTGCCCAAGCCTCTGAGCAACAGCCTTTACGCACCCCAAAAACTCTTTAGGTTGATATATCAGGACTGCAGCATCTCCAAAACCATTGGTCAGCCGTAAATCTATAACTTCTTCGAGCCTCAATCGCTTGTCATCCTCTACTTCACAATAGAATAGGCAGAACACGTTCAACTTCGACAAGTGGCTATTTCGGAAACGAGGAAGGCCACTAGTGATTTCGCCAAGGTCGCGCCATTCATTTGTCTCATGGTCCTGAAAACGGAGCCGTGCGCCCTGCATCTGTTGTACTGAAGCAAGCCCTTCATCGGGGTCGTGACGCTCAGCGTTCCCCTCAGCGTGCTGATATGAATCGAGAGTGCCGAGGTAAACCTCGCCGGTCTCGTATAGCGCTTTCATATGCTCAAACTTGCCAAACTTAATCAGCAGTGAATGCGGCATAAGACGGGTTCTCGAAATGCTCGTACCTGTTAGAAGCAGTTCTTGCATCTAAACGCCACGATCCAAAGTCTTCTTCGGCTTAGTTTGCCCCATCTTTGATTGCACTTTCCCGGTCAACAGCCAATACGAGTATTCCGGCCACTGTTCGGCGACTGCGGCGACAAGCTGAACGCTTGCCGACGTTCCGCGGTATTCAAGCGTCTGCAAACTGCGAACGGGTATGCCTATGCGCGCCGCGAACGCGGACTGACTAAGTTGCTGCGCTTCGCGAACCATTCGAATCCTTTCTGCAACGGTTGACACTTTCAGCTACCTCGCTATACTACTTTTGACGATACGACGCGTGACGTATAAACGTGACGTAATGTGATTCAAAGTGATCAGGAGTCTAGCCGACATGGAACGTTCCGGCACGCCCCCGCTCGCCCTTTTGACTGCCGTTCCCGTGATGACCCCAGTGATGACCAAGGAACGCTTCGCGGAACTTGCGGGCGTGGAAGTCGGCGTGGTGCGGGGAATGCTGGACCGGGGCTATCTGTAACGAAACGCCGGTGCGTTCCTATCCCTGCGGTGATGTCGC
>OBJO01001073.1_pt1 | contig 10312 bp, 3 predicted proteins | sample 1481741 | NCBI WGS metagenome assembly OBJO01 (sample SAMN06140803, study PRJEB22556) | human gut metagenome | host: Homo sapiens | place: China: Beijing | collected 2014 | reverse complement strand
CGGAACTGGCTAAAAGTCACTGCAAAACGGCAGGTAGTCATACGGCAAGAAATAAAACAGCATTGACCGCAGCTGTGCTGTTGGCGTTGGGCGCTTTTTCGTTTGCAGGGATGCCAGTGGCGTAGGCAGCTGCTAGTGACTACAACAATGACTTCATGACAGCCAATGATACCTACCGGTATTGGAATAGCAAGAAAAACAGGTGGGAAACATATGCATATACGCTGACAGATTTATTTAACAATCGAGCACGAAGCGATTTGCCTAACTATCAAGGTGCCGGTGCAAAGGAACCTGGTGCTATTACGGGAGGATTATTCTCACAGGCAGGCATGCAGACCGTTACTATCGGCAATCGCAATGCAGGCATGTCAAGAGGCAGCGTATTCATTGGTGAACATAGCGGGTATGATGATAAAGCTAGTAATGTACCAAAGGGCTCGGGCAATAACTATGTGACTTCTGTTGGTTTCCAGTCTGATGCAACAGGCTGGGGCTCTATTGCCATCGGCTCCAATGCGACGGCAGAGAACACAAAGAAGACTGACTCCGCAGTAACGATGACAGAAGATAAGACCAATAACATTTATGAAATAGAAAAGAAGCCGACAATTGAAGGAGCTTCAGTCGCTTTAGGCTATAGTGCTCATTCAAAAGACGGTAATATTGCTATCGGTTCCTATTCAGATGCCACGACAACAACCTCTAAGGACGAAACTGCATATACGAATCAGAAGGTAGCAGCTTCCTATGTTTCTGTAGGTAATTCGACGACACAGCGCCGCATTACCAATGTAGCCGATGGTGCCGATGCTACAGATGTTGCTACAGTCGGGCAGCTGCAGGCTTTGTCTAAAGAACTCGGTGGGTACAAGGAAGGTTTTGGCATCCAAATTGATCCTGATAGCACAGACAAGACAAAGAATACCATCAGCCTGAAACGCAATCTGGGGACGAACTACACGGATAAAGAACATAAGGGCGATGGAAAGGTAACCGTAGGGGTAGATGATACAGGACTGGTCCTTGGCGGCTATGCAGAAGATGATCCCGGCGACAAGAAAAATCCGGAAGTAACCTATGGTGCTACGGGTGATGATTCTGTTACGGTTGGCGGTAAGAATGGCTTGGCCTCTGGAAAGGGCAGTGTCGCAGCCGGTGGCATGGACAATGTTGCTTCTGGCGTCAACGCGACGGTCGTCGGCGGCGACTACAACGATGCTACGGGCAAGTGGTCTGCTGCACTCGGCGGACGTGATAATACAGCTTCCGGTGAAGATTCAACAACTGCTGGTGGCGGCTATAATGTTGCCAACGGCACACAATCCGCTGTCCTTGGCGGCTACTCCAACTATGCGCTTGGAACAGGAACAACATCTATTGGTGGCTATGGAAAAGATTACCAGACTAATTATGACAGTAGCGTAAATGGCATGTATTCTGTAGGTATTGCTGGCGGTTCTACTGGCAAAGATGCGGCATATGCACTGGCAGCTGGCAATCAGGCAGTTGTAACTACGGAAAACGGCACGGCTATCGGCTATCAGGCCACGACCGACGAAGCAAACACCGTTGCTTTCGGCCACGATGTGGGCGATGTCTCTGGCTATACCATCAAATGGAAACAGCGTACGGACGGCAAGATCAATGCCGATAACACGACCAACGACTATACGCAGGCTCCAGAGTCCGTAACCGAGAACACGTATACGACGGCTGGCTACAACCGCCTCGTCAAAGTCGCTGACGGCAAGGATGACCACGACGTCGTCGTCATGGAACAGCTGAAAGACTACACGAAGACTGATGCGTCGAATATCGGCAACAACATCAAAGTCTATAAGACGGATGGACAGGGCAACGTACAGCTTGGTGATGACAAAAAGCCTATCGAGGATAAAAATGCCACGACAACGGCTCAGAACACCAATAAAAATGCTTGGGCCGCAGCTATCGGTGATGGTGTAATTGCCAATCCTGAGAAAGAAGGGAAGAACGACCCGACAACAAATGGCTCCCAGCGGCTCGTCACCGGTGGTACGGTCTATAAAGCCCTTCAGAAGCAGGCCGATAATTTGAAAGTCAATGCCGGCTGGGGCATCAATGTTGCTGATGTCACGACAAAAAATAATGATGGCACAGAAACGACAACGAAAAATGTCATCAGCCTGAAGCGCAATCTGGGGACGAACTATGGAAATCTGGGTTGGGGTGAAGGTAAAGTCACTTTCGAAGCTAGTGGACAAAATTCGCTGATTCTTGGTGGTGCAGCTTCTGTAAGTGAATATGACCATAATTCGAATGTAAAAGCTGGAGTTTATGGAAAAGACTCAGTTCTTGTTGGTGGCTTTAATAATCTCATTGGGGAAGAAGGAGAAACTTCAGTTATTGTTGGTGGCCAAGAAAATCAAGTCAAAAACCAGGGATCTGTTATTGTTGGCGGCTTTTGGAATAAGGTAACTGACTCAAATTCCGTTGTAGTTGGTGGGGTGTCTAATGAGGCATCAGGCTCAGGTGATGGCGTGTTTGGCGGTTTCCGAAACAAAGTATCAGGCATGGAGTCTGTAGTACTTGGTGGTCAAACAAACGAAGTTACCGGAATGAACTCTGTTGTTTCAGGTGGTACTGATAATAAAGTTTCTGGGCACTATGCTAGTGCAAATGGAGGCAAACAAAATACAATATCTGGAAATTATGCCGCTACTTTAGGTGGTTTCAATAACCAGTCTAAAGGTATGTTCTCTAATGCTATTGGTGGTGACAATAATATAACAAGTGGACAGTATAGTATTACTAGCGGAGGTTCAGGTAATACCGCTAGTGGGGATAATTCTTACATAGGTGGTGGTCACTCTAATCAAGCTGCAGGCGTAGGAGCATCTGTTTTTGGTGGTTATAGATCCAAAGTTAATGGTATAATATCAACAGGAGTAGGTGGCGGTTCTACCGATAATAAAGCGACAGCAGCTCTTGCGGCTGGTTACCAGTCAATGGTTACTGATGGTGGTGTTGCATATCGTTCTCTTACGTCAGAGGAAAGAAGTAAAATCTATAAAGGACAACAATATTGGCCTGGTTTTTCTGGAATTTTGGCCGATAATGATACAAAGGTGCTGGATCGAATTTCAACGGCTATTGGTTACCAAGCTACTGCTGATGCCCCCGGCGTCATATCATTTGGTCATGATAAAGGAGATGAATCCTCTGAGAACGGCAGTTATTCTTCCGCTTACTATAACCGCCTTGTCAAAGCAGCTGACGGCATTGAAGACCATGATGCTGTTGTCATGGAACAGCTGAAGAATGCTTCTGATGTGGGCAGCAACATCAAAGTTTATAAGACAGATAAGAATGGCAACGTGCAGTTTGATAAGGACAATAAGCCCATCGAAGACACAAGCGATGCTGCAAAAGCCGCACAGAAAGCTAGCGAAGATGCTTGGGGCAAGGCCATTGGCACCGGCAAGGTTGAAGCCACGAACTCCCAGCTGGTAACAGGCGATACGGTCTACAATGCTATTCAGGATAAGGCAGTATGGAAGTTGACTACTAATGGTGAAGATGCTGATAAGGCTACTACCATTAAGCCCGGTACAACAGTTGATTTCTCTGCTGAAAAAAATACGAAGGAACACAGCAATGTGACTATTTCACATGAAGGTTCCAATGTAACCATTGGCCTTGATAAGGATATCGTCCTTGGTGATACAACCTACGGCAACGGCGGCAGCCTCAATGTATACTCCGATTCTTCTGATGGTAATAACCAGAGCAACCATGTGAGCATCAATGGCTCCACCATCAGCGTTAATTATCCGAAAACTGCTGAGGGCAAGACCAGCGACGCACGGGGCGTAATCCTTGGCGTTGGTAAAGAAGATGGCAAGCCGGACGGCTACATTGCATTCAATAATGTAGAAGGCGGATACACCTATCTCCACGCCTCTACTGATGCGTCGAAGGATAAGAAGAGCCGTTTGGAATATGTAGGTAACGATGGAAATAAAAAGTACATTGCCAACCTAGACGATGTGAGTACGGCTGTCAATAATGCAAAGACGAAGTATTATGCTGTTAATGGTGATGCACCGCTGATGAATTTAGATGCCTATAAGAACGATGTCAATAACGGTGCTAAAGGCATGGGCAGTCTGGCCGCCGGCTTTGTTACTCATGCAGACGGCATTGCTTCGACGGTAGCCGGTTCCTACTCCGGTGTCATCAATCAGAATGGCAATGGCGGTTTAGATTTCCGTGGTGCTGCAGCCCTGTCCTATGGTACTTTCAACGTTAACCAGAACACAGATGCCACCATAGAGCATAGCGGTGTAGCCAACAGCATTATTGGCCAGGTCAATATGACTAAAAACTCCAATGCGGCCATTATCTATGGTGCAGGCAACATTGTCACGGATTCCTATCGTCCCATTGATGAAAAGAAAGCTGCAGCTATTTTGGACAGTGTCAACGACCCAGCCCAGCTTGGCGAAGCCATGAAAGATGCTGTTAAAACCAGCGGTGGACAGGTCATGGTCATGGGCGGCGGCAACAACGTTGAAAGTGCCTATATGACCCAGGTCGTCGGTGTCGGTAATACCGTCAAAGGTAACCAGGTGCAGAATACCAAGAGCGAATGGGTTACAGACACCTCAGATACAGCCATCAAAGATTATGATGCTGAAAAGTCGTCACAGTACAACTATGTCGATGGCTTCAACAATGAAGTTATTAACGGTAAGCATGATTATGTCATCGGTGCTAACAATAAACTTTCTGGCGATAGCTATGATGATAGTAAGGCTCAGCCAATCAAAAGATCCAACAGGTCTAATATTGTCATCGGCGATAACCATACACTGACTAGAGAACAGAATACTGTAATCATTGGTTCTAGTGATACTGAAAATACGCAAACTAAAGCTCGTGATGCAGTCATCATTGGTCACAATGCCAATGCAACCAACGATACCGGGGCTGATAATGCAGTTGCCATTGGTCGTTCAGCTAAGGCAACGGGTGGCAATGCCGTAACGATTGGTGTTAACACTTCGGCAGGAGCAAACAGCATCACTATTGGATCTGAATCCAGTGCCATTTCCGGAAGCAACATTGCCATTGGCAGATATGCCCGAGTTTATGGAGATAACGTTACCAATGCAGTTGCCCTTGGGAAGCTGGCCGAAGCACATGTCGCTGATGGCGTAGCCATCGGCAGCGGGTCTCAGGCAACAGTAAAAGGTAACTCTGTTGAAGGCTATGATCCTGTCATTGGTAAAGATTCGACGGATGCGACAGCTACTTGGAAAGCTACAAATGCAGCTGTATCCATTGGTAAAGCTGATGGCACAGTAACCCGCCAGATTAACGGCTTGGCCGCCGGTACGAATGACACCGATGCCGTCAACGTGGCACAGCTGAAATCTTTGCAGTCCGGTCTGACAAATGATTTGACAAACAAAGGTCTCACCTTTGCTGCCAACTCCGGTAAGGCACACACGGCTAAGCTGGGTGACACGGTAACAATTCAGGGTACGGCCAAGAAAGAAAACCATGAATACACGGCTGATAACCTGACCACGGAGATTGATAAAGATGGCAACATCACGATCCTCATGGACAAGGATATGTCCGTTGAAAAACTGGCTGTAAACGGCAAGGATGGCAAAGATGGCCAGCCGGGTACTGCCGGCAGCATCGGCATCAAAGGCCAGGATGGCGAGGCCGGTATCGGCATCGATGGCAAGGACGGCATCTCTATCAAGGGTAAGGATGGCAAGGATGGCGTGACCATCAAGGCAGTCGATGGCAAGGATGGCACGGAAGGCCATATTGGCCTGACAGGTCCTGCCGGGACCAACGGCATGAATGGTGCAGATGGAAAGCCGGGGACTTCTATTGATATTTCGGTCAAGAATGACTACAACACTGCGGGTAAAGATGGCAAGGATGGCATCAATGGCGAAAAGGGTGTAGACGGAACGAATCTGACCCGTGTGGTCTATACGGACGGAACTGGTGAACATCAGATTGCTACAATGGAAGACGGCCTGAAGTTCAAGGGCGATGATACTACTGTTATAGCTAAGAAGCTGAACAACCAGCTGGATATCATCGGTGGTGCTGACAGTAGCAAGTTGACAAATAACAACATCGGTGTCAACAGCACAACGGATGGCAAACTGAAAGTCCAGCTGGCAGACGAACTGACGGGCATCAAGTTCATCAGCAACCAGAAGACAGTAGATGGTACGACCACCGGTGCCAAGATTACCCTTGGTGATGATGGTACTGTCAATGTCAATGGCGGTAAGATCACTAATGTGGGCAGTGGTGCAGACGCATCTGGTAAGTATACAGATGCAACCAAGACCAATGCTGCCAACATCGGAGACGTCCAGAATATTGTCAACGATGCCAAGAAAGAACTGACGGATGGGAAAAATGGCTTGAACAGCAAAGCCAATGTGGATGCTTCCAACATTGGGACAAACCTGGCTGCTGATAAACAGCAGGATAACCTCAATAATTGGGGCAAAGCTATTGGTACCGGTAAGGTAGAAGCCAATAATGGCCAGCTGGTAACCGGCAAGACGGTTTATGATGAAGTTCGCCCGAAGGAAGATGGCAACTATGTGAAGACCAACCAGACCACGGGTGAAAACCTGTCCGCTCTGGATAACCAGATTGGCAAGCTGGATAAGGATGGCAACTACATCAAGAAAGAAGCCAACATTTCTCAGAACCTGGGCACTCTGGATAACCAGGTCAAGACCAATGCCGACGCCATCACGAATATCAATTCCAATATTGGTAAACTTTCCGACAGTGTCGTGAAATATGATGGCGATGATAAGTCAAAAGTCACGCTGGCCGGCAAAGATGGTACCACTATCACCAATGTAAAAGATGGTGAACTCAGCAGCACCAGCACAGATGCTGTGAACGGCAAGCAGCTTTATCAGGAACAGCAGGACCGGAAAGATATGAAAGACCTTTCCGATGCTGGTAAGACCGTGATTCGTGATCTGGCCAAGGGCTCTGTGAAGGTCGTTGCCGGCAAGAACACCACGGTTACGGAAGGAACTGATGGGGATGCCAAGACCTATGCTGTCAATGTAGCAGGCGATGGTAAAGTCGAATCCGGCAATGAAGGCCTGATTTCCGGCGGCACGCTCTACAACGAAGTCCATGTCGATAAGGACGGCTCTTACATCAAGAGCGGTAATACGGTCAGCCAGAATCTGAGCACTCTGGATACGGGCCTCAAGACCACCAGCGACCTGATTCACACCAACACCAAGGGTGATACCATCCAGATCGGTGGCAACAGCACGGCCACGAAGATCGATGTCAGCGGCAAGGATGGTAAAGGCAATACGACGGGCCGCGTCATCACCGGCGTCGTCAGTGATGCTAACGACCCGAACAGCGCAGCAAATGTCGGCTACGTCAACGGCCTCACGGCTGCCAATACGCAGCAGATTTACCGCGACATGAACAACGCGTACAGCCGTTTGGATACGAACATCAACAGAGCCGCAGCCGGCAGCAATGCTTTGGCAGCCCTCCATCCGCTTGATTTCGATCCGGCTGATAAAGCAAGCTTCGCCGTCGGCTATGGTCATTACCATAACGCCAACGCAGCCGCTGTCGGCGCCTTCTACCAGCCGAACGCCAACACCATGGTCAACATGGGCATTTCCCTTGGCAACGGTGACCCGGGCTTCAATGCCGGCGTCTCCTTCAAGATTGGCAAAGGCTCCACATACAACGGCGTCAGCAAGGCTGAAATGGCACAGACCATCCATGACCAGGCTGCAGAAATTTCGACTATCAAAGCCAACGATGCAGCTAAGGATAAACGGATCGATGCCCTGGAAAAAGAAAACCAGGAAATGAAGAAACAGATCCAGGAAATCCTGGCCCGCCTGAATGGATAAAAGATAGTGCTGATGCACTGACATAGCCAAAAGAAACCAGCCACAGCGTGAGAAATCACACTGTGGCTGGTTTTTTTGTCTTGGACTCAGATGCGGCTTCGCCGCGACAAAGGCTGCAAAAAAAATCGCAATAAATTTTTGTTTTATTATATTCATATTTTTGTAATTGATTATATTTAAAATGTATTAATATTGTAAATAAATAAGAAGAATAAGTAATCGATTAGTGGCTTGCGAATGGCTTTATAACGCTTTATTTTGTCGTTTTATATGCTATAATAAAGTCACAGATTTGTTAAAATTATGATACCTGTTGTTTGTATAAAATGAATATAATAAGAAAGGAGACTTTTGTTATGAAGATAATGCATAAAACATTTTTGAATAAGGGTGAATGCCAATACGACTTGACTATTGAGAATGGACAAATAAACGAAAATGTTCATCGGGGGGGGGGGTACTTAGGCTGGGCCATTTTTGCTGATGCTATTGCTAAACTGTTAGATTTTAGAAAAGTGAATGATTCTTCTGGATACTGAATTAGAGACTTTAACTAAAAGAATAAAGTAAAATGATTTAGCAATATATCAGTAAGAATAGGAGTAAGTTATGGCACAGACAACGATTTGTATTCGCATTGATACGGATGTAAAAAAAGAATTCGAAACATTTTGCGACTCCATCGGCATGAGCATGTCGACAGCAATCAACATCTTCATCAAGAAATCCGTCGGGGAACAACGGATTCCCTTCGAGATTACAGCTAAACGGGATAACGAAAAGTCGTAAAATAAAACAGGGTCTTGTCGCATGTGTGACAAGACCTTGCAAGTGGCTAGCAGATGGCTTTAAATTTAAAGGCTTTCTTTGCAAACTACAAACTCCGTACTATAAAGAAAGGGACCACGCACGATGATAGAAAACTTCGTGCGTGGTCCCCTTTTTTGCCCGCTTTTCCTCGGAATCAGATGCGGCTTCGCCGCGACAGACTCATGAAATAAACGCAGTTCGCTGGTCGCAGGTAGCAGACCGCAAAAATAGCCCCAATCGGGGCATTCGTAGGGGACGACTTTTAACCTCTCAGACCGCCTTTGGCGGCCAGCTCCCCTATAAAGGGAGCCTTGTACGGCCCGTTGCGAGATTTCATCACATCCCATCCGAGTATAATGGCAGGCTTTTACGAGCCACGAGTATCTGTCATGGCATCGGCTATTCACACAAGTCGCGGCGGTACGCCCTTTGGGCGTCCCCTACGGTATCGCATACAGGCGATAAAATTTTATGTGGCTGTATGCCGCATTTGTAGGGGCTGTCCCAGTGGGCAGCCCGCCAGAGAGATTTCATCACAGCCCTGTCCGAGTATAATGGCAGGCTTTTACGAGCCACGAGCCACAAACCACTATTTTTTTCACGAGCCGAGGGTTACTCGAGGCGATGTCGTCGTTCTGAATTTGTTGCCGCGCAGCGTCATTTGAATCCGAGGCGACCGGCGGCCTGCGAACTGCGACCGGCGGGGCCGTCGGCCCCAAAATTCGATGAACGGCTTTTCGCCCGGCCGATAGGCCCCAATCTACATTAACGTTTCCTTAAATATTAGGGGATTTGGTTCAAAAACGATTAGAAAACGATTAAGTTTTTCAGGACCGTCCTTTTTCTGTTGTATCATGGAGGTATGGATATATCCTACTCGTTCTGTTTCATGCTATAATAAAGAAAGGAATGGTGAATCTGTTGAAAAATCAATTGACTGCCAATGAAATCCGCTATCGTACGTATTTCCCGGAACTGACGGAAAAGAACTTCAATCCCATGAATGACGTTTTGTTTAAGTTCATCTTTGGCCGGCCGGAACGCAAACTCATTACCATTGATTTCCTCAATGCCATCGCTGCTGAAGACCTGGGTCATCCGATTACGGACATTGTCTTTACGCCGACGGAAAACGTCCCGGACAGTCACGATGAAAAACTGACTCGTCTCGACGTGGCCTGTACCTTGGACACGGGTGAGCAAGTTGATATCGAAGTTCAAATCGTCAATCAGAAAAACATGCAGCGCCGGACCATGTGCTATTGGGCGCGTTTGTACTTGTTGTCGCTGCCGCCCGGTGGCGCTTATCAGGACTTGAAGCCTTGCATTACCATTAACCTGTTGCGTTTCAACCTGTTGCCGCAAGAAGAGGCACACTCCATGTGGAGCATTTATAACGCCGAAACGGGCGACCGCCTCAATAAGGATTTGGTATTCCATTTCCTGGAGATCCCGAAATATACGAAATCGCCGAAGAAGCGAATTCGTGACATGACGAAAATGGAACGCTGGCTGGCCTACTTTGCCAACCAGCTCAGTGATGACGAAAAGGGGGAACTGAT
>OBJO01001071.1_pt1 | contig 10339 bp, 13 predicted proteins | sample 1481741 | NCBI WGS metagenome assembly OBJO01 (sample SAMN06140803, study PRJEB22556) | human gut metagenome | host: Homo sapiens | place: China: Beijing | collected 2014 | reverse complement strand
GGGGGTGGCGGCGGAGGCGCCGCATCTAACCTTTGAGCCGCGGGTGGAGATGGCGCGAAAGATTGCGCAGACGCATGGCGTGCGGCTGCACAGCATGATCGATTTGTCGGATGGCCTGGCGAGCGACTTGCCGCGGATCTGCAAGGCGTCGGGCGTGGCGGCGGAGCTGGATGTGGCAACGATCCCGCTGCGGCCGCAGGCATACGCGGCGGCGGGGCGCAGCGGCAATCCGGCGTGGCAGCATGGGCTTGTCGATGGCGAAGATTATGAGCTGTGTTTCACGCTCTCGCCGGCGGCGGCGGATAAGCTTTCGGGTGAGATCGATGACGTGCCGATCACGCGGATCGGGCGGATTCTCGAGATCGGCGACGGGCCGGAGAAGAAGGATGGCGGCGTGTGGCTGCGGCTGGCGGATGGCCAGCGGATCAGCCTGGCGCATGGCGGATGGGAACACAAGAGTTGAACGGCAGCGACGCGGTGACGATCGAGTATGTGAGCCCATCGGTGGAGGCGACGGTGGCGCTGGGGCGTCGGCTTGCTGGAATGTTGCGGGCGGGCGATGTCGTGGCGCTCAGCGGGAGCCTGGGAGCCGGCAAGACGCAGTTCGTGCGCGGCGTGGCGGAAGGCTTTGGCGTGGACCCGCGGGTGGTTTCGAGCCCGACGTTCGTGCTGATGTGCGAATACGACCCCCGGAATCTGCGAGATGCGGCGGATGGCGTGGGTGCAGGCCGGGCGCCGACGGTGGTTCACATCGATGCATATCGCATGCAGGGGCTATCGGACCTTGAGTCGATCGGGTGGGGCGAGGAGCTGTTTGAGGATGCGGTGACGCTGGTGGAATGGGCGGATCGGATCGCGGGCCATCTGCCGGCGGATCATTTATGGGTATCGCTGGAGCATCGGGAAAATGATGAGCGACTGGTGACGCTGGAGCCGCGCGGGAGTTTTCGGCGGCGCGTGGCGGCGTTGCGGGAGGTGGCGGAATCTGTGGGCCGCAAGTCGGTGTGCCCAAGCTGCGGCCAGGCGGTGGAAACGACGGCGGCGAGTTATCCGTTCTGCTCGAGCCGCTGCCGGATGGCGGATCTGAATAAGTGGTTCGCGGGCGGGTACAGCATCGGGACGCCGCTGTATGAGATTGATGATGAAAGCGACCTGGAGTAGGAAATCAACCGCGGAGCACGCAGAGGACGCAGAGGAATTCAAAGTGGTTTCAGCATGAATCCCTCTGCGTTCTCTGCGGCCTTCGCGGTGAACTATTTCCCCGGCGAATTCTGCTGTTTCGGCAAAGCGTAGACGAGAAACCGATGGCCGACCGCTTCGAGGCCGTGTTCGCGGGCGATGCGTTCGCGCAGGGCCACGAGTTCGGGCGCGTGAAACTCGATGACCTCATCATTTTCGACGTTGACCAGGTGGTCGGTCTGCTTGCGGCCGTAGACCATCTGGTAGTGAGCCTGCTTGGAATCGAGCAGGACCTCGCGGATGATGCCGGCTTCGACCAGGTGCTTGATGGTGCGATAGATGGTGGCTTTGGAAACGCGCAAGCCGGCGTCGCGCATCTCGAACAGGAGCTGCTCAGCTTCGAAGAGGCCTTCCTTGGAGAGGACGGCTTCGAGGATCATGGCGCGTTCGCTGGTGAACTTCAGGCCGCGACGCTTGAGGAAGCGGCGGAAGATGCTGCACAGAGGCAGCGTGATCATGGAGTCGGCGGCGGTGGCTTGCGATGGTGTGGCGTTCATGCACGTCCCTGGCAGTGAAACGATCGGCGGCGAAATCGAAGTGCGGCGAGCCGCGTCAGATTCTATTTTAGACCGCCCCGCCGAAAATCCAAACCCGAGCCAAAGTCCGATAATCTCTATTATGTTAAATCAGTCAACACGGGCAGATGGGGCGGGTGCGGTTTCTTCTGCGTTTGATGCGGGTTGGCGTCGGGCGTCACGGTGTGGCGATGTGGTTCTGCGTTCCGGTATGGCCGGCGCGCTCGCCTTCGGCGTCGCGGCTAAACGGGATCCGTCGGCATCAACATTATTTTCGTCCGCGCTCTCTGTGGCCTCGGCGGTTAATCTTTGTTGCCAGGAGGTTGCCGCGTGAGTCGTGAGCTTGAAGCGAAGGTTCGGGTGGATGATCTGACGGCGGTTGAGCGGCGGCTGCGCGAGATGGGCGGCGAGCCGTTCTTCGACGCGATCATCGGCGACAGTTTTTTTGATACGGCGGACGGGGGGCTGCGCGCGGCCGGCAGCGGGATGCGAATTCGGACGGCGCGGCGGTGTCGCATAGGTGGCGGCGATGACAACGCGGCGGCGATCACGTTCAAGGGGCCGCGGGAAGGGGGTGCGGTGAAGATTCGCGAGGAGATTGAGTTCGGCGTGGGCGATGCGGCGGCGGCGCGGCGGCTGCTCGAGCGGCTGGGGTTCGTCGAGCAGTTGAGTTATGAGAAGCATCGGCGGAGTTGGCGGATTGGTGAATGTCGGGTGGAACTGGATGATGTGCCGCTGCTGGGGAATTTTGTGGAGATTGAGGGGCCGGACGAGGCGACGATCGCGGAGGTTCAGCGGGAGCTGGGGCTTGAGGGGCATGCGCAGGAGATGCGCAGTTATGCGGCGATGCTGGACGAGCATCTGAGGGATCGTGGGATGCGCGAGCGGTATGTGGCGTTTCTGGGGTGAGATTTGGGGGGGCGTGCGAGCGCGCGGCTACGTCGCGACACCGCATGCCCCTGCAAAACACCGGCGTGGGCATACGCCGGCTCTGTTTCTCACGCGATGCAGCACTGTTGGGCGACCCAGTGGCGAAATGCTTTGAACATCTGCGTGGCGATGGGGCCGGATTTGCCGTCGCCCACCGCCCTGCCGTCGAGGTCGACGATGGCGGCGACTTCAGTGGTCGTGCCGACGGCGATGATTTCATCCGCGGTGGTCAGGCGGTCGCTCTTGAAGTATTCCTCGCGCACTTCGCAGCCTGCCTCGGCGGCAAGACGATTGAAAATCGACCGCGTAATCGAATCGAGAATGCGGCCGTCGAGCGGGTGCGTGTAGAGCACGTCATCCTTCGCAATGTAGATGCTGCGGGCGGTGCCTTCGGTGACGATGCCGTCATCGCGGATGAGCACGGCTTCGTGACACCCGGCATCGACGGCGGCCTGCGTGTCGAGCACGTTGGGCAGCAGCGTGATGGCCTTGATGGAACAGCGCTGCCAACGGATGTCGGGCCGGGTGATGGCGCGGAGCACGGGCGTGGGCGCGTCATGGACGAACGCCGGGGCTGGATAAGCGAGGACGAGCACGGTCGGTTTCGTACCCGGCGGCGGGAAAGGGTGCTTGCGGTGTGCCGCGCCGCGCGTCACCTGCCAGTACACCGCCGCGTCGGGCATGTTGTTGCGGCGGAGCAGCTCATCGCTGATGGCGTCGAACCCTCGGAAACCCTGGTGTTTCTCGGGCATTTCGATGCGGATCGCTTCGAGGTTGCGATGCAGGCGGTCGACGTGGTCCGCCATGGCGATCGGCCGATGGTTGTAGTAGCGCACGACTTCATAGATGCCGTCGCCGAACATGAAGCCACGGTCTTCGACGCTGACGGTGGCCTTGTCGAGCGGCAGCCATTGGCCGTTGAGGTAACACAGCATGCTCATGGCGTGGCAGCATAGCGAAATTGAAGCGGAGCGCGGATCCCGACGCGGATGGCTCGTGGTACTCGCCATCAAGCGTCGGGCTTGGGTAGAATGCCGCTTCCCAGGGAGCTTTATCTGATGCGATGGTTGATGACATGGATGTTGACGGGCGCGGCGATGCTGGCTGCGCTGAGCGGCTGCACCCCCGGAAGTGGTGGTGACTCTGACAATTTTCTTGCCGGGCTGCTGCCGCCTTCGCCGGGTGAGACGGCTCGCGAGGCATTCAACGTCTACGACGCGGACCGGCGGCGCAATGCGGTGAACCTGCTCAGCGGCGCGACGTGGGGTGGTGAAGCCCCCTACCTGCGCACCTACCGGCTGCTGATCAATGATCCCGATCCGACGGTGCGTGCGGCGGCGCTTCGGGCGCTCGGCCGCCATGGCGGCATCGAAGACCTGCCGGCGATTCTGCCGTACCTGAGTGATCGCACGGCGTTCGTTCGCTGGGAAGCGGCGATGGCCACGCAGCGGCTGCATGATGAATCCGCCATCGATCCGCTGATCAAGGTGCTGGGCGAAGATGAAGATGCGGACGTGCGGCAGGCGGTGGCGAACGCGCTGGCGCAGTACCCGCAGCCGAAGGTGTTCCAGGCCCTCGTCGGCGCGCTCAATGACGATGACTACGGCGTGGTCGAAGAGGCGGAGCATTCGCTGAACCTGCTCACGGGTCAGGACCTGGGGCAGGATGGCGCGGCGTGGCTGGCGTGGTCGCAGGATCGCCAGGACCTTTTCGCGCAGCAGCAGACTTACTTCTATCCGCAGTTCGAGAAGCCGATCACGTTCGGTGAGCGCGTGCAGTTCTGGAAGCAGCGCAAGCAGATCGTGCCGCGCCAGCCGCGCGATACCGAGGTGGCGATTGATACTGCGCCCGGGGACACGGAAATCGCGCCACCCCCGCAGACACGGCAGTAGCGTCACTCCCCCACCGCCGCCCCACTTTCGCCGGAGATTCTGCCCTTGCGCGCTCTTGTTTTTGATGGTCAGCAGCCGCGGCTCGATGCGCGGCGGGCGGTCCCGGTGCTCAAGCCGGGCGAGGCGATGATTCGCCCGCTGGTCGCCGGCGTGTGCTCGACAGATATTGAAATCTGCCGGGGGTACATGCAGTTTCAGGGCGTGCTCGGCCACGAGTTCGTCGGCGTCGTCGAGGCGGTGGCGGATGATGTGAACGAGCGCGGCCGCAAGCTCATCGGCAAGCGCGTCGTCGGCACGATCAACTGCGTCTGCGGCCGGTGCGACATGTGCACCGGCGGGCTGTCGAACCACTGCCGCGACCGCACGGTGCTGGGCATCGCCGGCCGCGATGGCTGCTTCGCCGAGCGCTTCACGCTACCGGCGGCGAACCTGCTGCCGGTGCCCGATGGCGTGGACAACGACCGCGCGGTGTTCACCGAGCCGCTGGCCGCGGCGTGCGCGATTCTGCAGCAGGTGCGCGTGGAGGGCCGGCCGCTGGTGACGGTGCTCGGCGATGGCCGCATGGGTCTGCTCGTGGCGCAGGTGATGGCGCGGCACAATGCGACCGTGCGCGTCATCGGCAAGCACGAGCAGAAACTGGCCCGCTGCGAAAAATGGGGCATCAAGCATCGGCTGCTCGATGAGGTGACGCCGCGCGCCGACCAGGACATCGTGGTGGATTGCACCGGCTCCTCGGCGGGGCTGGAGATGGCGATGGCGATGGTCCGCCCGCGCGGCAAGCTGGTGCTCAAGACCACGGTGGCCGACCGCACCGCCGTGAACCTCGCCCCGCTGGTGATCCACGAGATTCAACTGATCGGCAGCCGCTGCGGGCTCTTCCCCGACGCCCTCGCCCTGCTTGCCAACGAATCAGTGGACGTGGTGAGCCTGATCAGCCGCCGCGTCAAGCTGGGCAACGCCGTGGAAGCGCTGCGGCTGGCGCAGCAGGCGGATGTGGTGAAGGTGTTGATTGAATTTAATTGATGACGACGCCGATGGCAGAGCGGTTCAATCGCGACGCGACCGCGAAAAAATCCGTTGAGCCCACCCAAGCCAACCACCGCGGCTATCGCTCGCCTGCGGCGGCTGTTCATCCGCCTTCGAGTCGCGGCGAAAGCTCTCCACCTGCTGTTGGATCACTTTGTAGACGTCATCGAGGAAGTCAGTCGTGCCGTTCTCCCATCGCTTCGCAACGAGGTTTGGCGGAAACACCGTGACTTTGGCTGTGTCTGGAAGAGCGACGACGGCGAGTTCCTTGCCGTCTGAATCGATAACGATGCACCACTCGAACCCGAGGGTGTCGACCAGATACTCGCCGAAGGCGATGCCAACGGTGTTGATGATGGCGTTGGCAGCGGCGCCATCGCCGCGAGGTGTGGCGTGGTAGGCGGCAGCAAAAGCGCGATCGAGGATTTGGGGTGTGAGCGGCGCGTCGGGTGTGTCGGGGCAGGCATGTCGCACCAACGCCCGGGCGTTCGCGATCTCATCACGCACCCACGCCTGTTCCGCCTCGTTCAACCGCTCGATGCGTTGATCGTGCAACATAACGCACCCCGACCTCGCCCCGATGCGAGACAAACTGATCCGATCAATGTCCTAAATCGGGGCGACAGGATTCGAACCTGCGACCTCCTGGTCCCAAACCAACTCACCCGCGATTCTGACGCAAAAATGTGGGTCATGTATCCCCCATCTGCCCTAATGATGCACCAGTGGGGATACGGAAAGGGATACGAAATAGACCGCTTGGGTTGACACGGGATACAGCCAGCACTACTGTCGGCTCACCCACCACAGGAGTGCAGACATGGCCCGCAAGCTCGAGCTCACTTACTTCGCCGACCGCCGCTGCTGGAAGAAGAAGCATCAGGGGAAAGTGTACTACGTTGGCCCCCGCGGAGTAAACAAAGGCGACCGCGACGCCTACGAACAGGCCCTCGAAGAGTGGGCAGCGATCAAGAAGAAACTCAATCAGCAGGACGAGGCCGACCAGCGCACCGCCACCATCGCCAGGCACAAAGACCTGCACACCGCCGTCAGGCTCGCCCGCGGCGAAGATGTCCCAGGCGTTGAGGTCGTGCACCAGGGCGATGAGGTGATGGAGAAGACCCTGCTGCAGGTCGCGGTCAGGGCGGCCGGCCTCGCCAGCAACGCCGACTTCACGATCCAGCACCCGGCAGCAGCCGGCCTGACGATCCAGCAGCACGTCGACTCCTTCCTCGCCTTCTACCGCTCCATGGCCAAGGCCGGCAAGTGCAGCGTCAGCCAGGCCGACGCTCTGCGGTACAGCCTCGGCATCTTCACGGCATGGTGTGAGGCCCCCACTACCGCAACCACCGGCGACCGCCCCGCCACCGACATCAACGCCAGCATGGTCCGCGCCTACAGCACCCATATCATCGATCAGGTCAGCAGCGGCGACATCGCCCCTAAGACCGGCTCGCACCACCTCACCATCTTCAAGCAGTTCGTGCGGCACTTGTGGCGCGAAGAAGTCATCAACCTCCCCCGCAACTTAAGCGACGCACACTTCCGCATCACGGTGCCGGCGCAGGAGATCGAGACCTATAGCAAGGCCGACATCAGCACGATCATGAAAGCGGCATCACCACGCACCCGCCTCTACTGCTTGATGGCACTGAACACCGGCGCGACCGCGAAGGATCTCAGCGACCTCCACCCCTCCGAAGTCAACTGGACCGAGGGCACCATCACCAGAAAGCGATCTAAGACCCGCGGCCACGCCAACGTGCCGACGGTGACGTACCCGCTTTGGTCGCAGACGCTGAAGCTGCTGAAGAAGTACAGGGCCAAGGAAGGCGACCGCGTCCTGCTCGCCGAAAACAACACGCCGCTGGTGAAGCGTGAGCTGCGACCCGACAACGGCATGACCCGCACCGACGTCGTCCGCCTCGCGTTCCGGCGAGCGATCATGAAGATCAACCGCGAAGCCGAGAAGGCCGCTAAGGAAGCAAAGCAGAAGCCGCCTGCCAAGCTGGTCGCCGAGTTCCGCAAGTTCCGCCGCACCGGTGCCACGATGATCTCGCACCACTACGACGAAACCCTCGCCGACCTCTGGATGTGCCATGCGCCCAAGGGCATCGCGCAGCGTCACTACACGAAGCCGGACCAGGACCGCCTCAACGACGCGGTGAAGTGGCTTGGCGACGAACTGGGTATCGCAACAGGCTGACCACCCCACATCTTGTTCCCCGCGAGATCACCACCACCGCGCCCACCACGATCTCGCGGGGATCACAGCCACCATAAAACTTCTATTCTTGCGGAGAACACATCGGCGATGTGCAGCTCGTTCTATGGCCGAACAACTCTGACGCTGATTCAGTGTTCTACACTATATTAGACGCCGTAAATGGTTGCATCGACAATGTTTATGCGGATTACCCATTGACGCATAGGGCGGTTCCAATTATGTTAGAGGAAACCACTACCGGAGAGCAGCCATGAGTTGGAACGACGCCGCAATCTATATCGCCGACCACGCGAAACCGGCAGGACTACTACCCATCGCGATGGAGCATCTAGGCCGCACCGCGATCGTCGGCCACAGGCAGCGGACAGCGCAGGGTCAGGCATTCGAGGCGGCGCTGCAGGCCCTGCCGGAGGCAGCAGCGATGGCGATTAGCAGCGACGGCGACCGGTGGGGGCTGATCATGCAGCCCGGGGACGATGAACCGGAAGCCATGCTGTTTGATGTTCTCGATGCAGCGGTCGCGGCGCTCGGCATCGACGCCGCAGCGATCCCCGCGATCACCAACCACTACAGCGATCCGACATTCCAGTTGGACATCTACCGACGAATCGCCGGTGAGCGTTCACCGGCTCAGCTACCCCTTAACTGAAGGAGACGGATTATGAGCATGACGCACATCAATACCGCCGCAGGCCAGTGCACGATCCGCGAGGGCATCGCGGCACCGACCGATCGAATGGGCAAAGCCGAAACGGTGTTTGAGGTAACAGACCCAGACGGTGTCAAGGTCGGCAAGTACAACACCCACAGCGAAGCGGATCAGGCGATCAACGCGGATGTGAAGGCCCGGATGGAACGATCGTTCAGCAAGTAACAACTGCGACCCTCTCCTCAACCCCCAACCCAGGCCCACCGCCTGGGTTTTTTCATGCGCCGTTCACGCCTCGCGATATTTCGCCGGCCGCGACAGCCGCATCGTCGTTCTCCGCGGCGAACCGGTGGGATCATCGATCAGCAAGATCACCAGGTGATACTCACACCCTGGCACCAGCGTCACGGTGTACGGTATCTCCGCCACATACTCACCCACCAGTTCGCCATCGGTGAAGACGATATCCGAGGCGATCACGCGACCACGCGAATCGGTCAGGGTGCCCACGATCGAGGGCCCCACCAGCGGCGACCCATCCGAGCGCGTGAGGCCACGCAGCGTGATCGTTTGATCGGAACCGATCTCCCAAAAGTTGTTTTCAGGCATGAGTCCCCCTTCCCCCGTATCGGCCGCCTGCCGGTTCGGTGGTGAAGGCGGCCACAGCGACCACCCCCACCACCGCGACACAGCAGACACGATCGTCACCGATCAGATCACCCCGTGGGCCTGCAGGCACAACGTCTCGACCTGCTCCCACGCCGCCGACAACTCCTTCGATTGTTTCCGGTATTGCTGGTGCATGTACCGCAGCGCCTCGGCCAGCGTTTCAGACGGCACATCCTCACCAGCCGCCAGCTGATCTAGGATCTCAGCCACCCGCAGGTGGTGCATTGCTCGCTTGCTCATCGCTCTTCTCCTTCAGAATGGTGAATCAGGACACGCCGGGAGTATCCGGCGAAATGGGTATTGATCAGAGGGCCGCATCGCCGTCGCCTCGAAGTCAGGCTCGGGCGGCCTGCCGAAAAACAAATCGTGCAACACCAGCAGCGCCCCCTCAACCTCATCGGCAGGGACAGGCAGATCAGCCCGCAGGCGACGAACGACGGCGGCGACATCATCAGTTGTCATTCGCCACCCCCTCGGGCTGATCGAACACCAGCCGCATTGCCTCTTTCAGCCGGTGGCGAATCGCGGGGCCGTGGTCGGGGCCATAGCACGCCTCGATCGCGGCACCCCTGAGGTTTGTCGTGATGATGGTCGGCCGTTCGTTATTTAGCCGCTCATTGATGATGCGAAACATCTGTGCCGCCCACTTCGGCGTTGAGCCGACCTTCCCGAGATCGTCGATCACGACAAGGCCTCCATGAATCACGGGATCGAGGACGGCGTCGGGATCACCGCCGCCAGGGCGATTGGCGCGACGCCAGCGATCCGCCAGATCGGTCTCATCGACGAAGGGGTAGACGACGCCCTCGTGATCGGTTCGCCGGCAACAGCGGGCACCGCGGAACAGTTTCGCAACAGCAAGGTGCGTCTTGCCGACGCGAGAGGGGCCACAGAGCACCACGAACGGCGGATCACCCTGCCACGCCTTCAGCTGCTCGGCGACCTCACGCTGCCGCTCGGTCCGAGGCACGAAACCGCGGAAGCTGCTCGTCCAATACTTCGGGGGGATCATCACGTGCCACTCACGCAACGCCGCAGCCTTCGCCTGCTTGTGCGCATAGATGCGGCGATCCCGATCTGCAAGCTGTTCGCACATCGGCTCCTGCTCCAGCCATGACGGCAGGCAGGATTGACACACCGATGGCTCGAATCCACTTCCAGGCTCACTGCCGTAAACACGCCGAAGCTCGGT
>OBJO01001058.1_pt1 | contig 10438 bp, 9 predicted proteins | sample 1481741 | NCBI WGS metagenome assembly OBJO01 (sample SAMN06140803, study PRJEB22556) | human gut metagenome | host: Homo sapiens | place: China: Beijing | collected 2014 | reverse complement strand
CAGGCGGCAGATAGCCGCGTTATTTTTCATCGCCTGTATGCGATGCCGTAGGGGACGCCCAAAGGGCGTCCCGCTTGATACACGGATAGGCTGTGGTCAATCATCACAGCGGGCCGCCCTACCCGGGACGGCCCCTACGCAGGCGGCAGATAGCCGCGTTATTTTTCATCGCCTGTATGCGATGCCGTAGGGGACGCCTGTCTAAGGCGTCCCGCCGTGAATCCTGTAAATGATTGGAATATATGACAAGTGACACATTGTCGTAATACCATCATCAGGCGATTAGATGATAATAAATAATAGGTATGAACAGGGCCGGCAGGAAGTCGGCTACTTTCAGCTTCGTCAACTGGAACATGTTGAGGGCAATACCCAGGATCATGACACTGCCGACGGCATTCAATTCCCGGATGACATCGGGTGTCATGAGGGGCATGATGAAGGTCGCCAACAGATAGAAAAAGCCCTGATAGATGAAGAGGACGATGCCGACGGGAACGACTCCCAAGCCGTAAAGGGTCCCAAAAATGAAAGAAGACGTAAAGTCCAGGGCGCTCTTGAAATAGAGAAGGTCATGACTCCCCAGGGCCGCCTGGATAGGGCCGAGGATGGCCATGGCGCCGATGACCTGCATGATGGATAAGGTGACGAAGCCCCGGACGAACCGCGAATCATCGCCGTGGCCCATGCGTTTCTTGAGAAATTCGCCGAAGCGGTTCATGCCATCTTCGATGCCGATAGCCGTCCCGACGAGGGTACCGATGATCATGCTGGCCAATACGAGGAGCAGATTCTGGCTCTGGACGGCTCCTTGTATGCCCATGATGGCGACGCACAGCGAAATGACACCAAAAATGGCCTTGGTAAAGCGCTCCGGTATGCCGCGCTTCAAAAGAAATCCCAGCAATGCCCCTAACGACGACGTCACGGCATTGACGATGACAGCGAACATGTACTTTCCCCCTGACAAGTGAATTTGTAATTATTATAGCAGAAAAAAGGGCTTGTCGCACGTGCGACAAGCCCTTTTAAGTGGTTAGTGGCTAGCAGTTAGTTGTTAGTGGATGGAATCGAATTTAATGGGCTGCTGTGGGCGATACGCTGGCAGCAGCTTTCTGGTCGGCTTCGTAGTTGGAGTCGAAGCGTTTGTTCAGGTAGTTGACGTAGAGATAGGCCAAGACGGCACCGGAGATGTTGTGCCATGCACTGAAGACGGCACCGGGTACGCCGGCCATAGGCAGGGATGCAAAGTGTGCTTTGGCCAGGCCCGTTGCCAAGCCGGAATTCTGCATGCCGACTTCGATGGACAAGGCGACCATTTTCTTCCAGCTCATGCCGCAGAGATGGCCGATAAAGAATCCCAGGGCATAGCCCAGGCAGTTGTGCAGGATGACGACCAGCAGGATGATGCCCGAACTGTTGAGGATAGCATCGCGGCTGGCTCCGATGATGCCGGCGATGAGGAAGGAAATAGCCAGGGCCGAAACAGCCGGCAGGTAATCCGTAGCCGTATCAGCCAGCTTCGGCAGGAAGCTCTTGACGATGAGGCCCAGAGCGATGGGGACGATGACAATCTGCAGAATCGATAAGAACATGCCGACCGGGTCAAAGGAGATGCGCTGACCGATGATGAGATACGTCAAAAGCGGCGTCATGATCGGCGAAATTAACGTCGATACACTGGTCATCGTGACCGACAGGGGTACGTCGCCTTTGCTCATAAAGGTGATGACATTAGACGACGTACCACCCGGGCAGGTCCCGACGAGGACGACACCGACGGTCAAAGCCGGATCGAGATGGAACAGCGTCGAAAGGACGTAGGCCAGGAAAGGCATGACGAGATACTGGGCACAGGCGCCAAAGAAGACGTCTTTCGGCCGCTTGAGGACCAGGGCGAAATCGTGGACGCTCATGGTCATGCCCATGCCGAACATGATGACGCCGAGGAGGACGGAGAGAACGGAAATGCCGCCCACCTTGCCGAGAACCCAGGAAAAGCTCGTCGGCAGGGTCATGCCGATGATGAGGAAGATGACGGCGATGACGCCGAAATATTTGCCGATAAGGGCACAGACTTTTTTCATGATGAATACCCCTTTTAAAACAATATGTTTATAAATCCAGAAAAAAGGAACCTCCTGCCCCGATGGAGATTCTCCGCCATTCCGAAGAGGCCCGGCCAGGGCAAGAGGTACGTTGAAAGGACTGATTATTTCATGACAGCGCCGGTATTGGCAGACGTGACGAGTTTCGCATAGCGGGACAAGTAACCGGTCTTGACTTTCGGTTCCGGCTGCTTCCATTCAGCTTTGCGTTTTGCCAATTCTTCATCGCTGACTTCCAGTTCCAATTTACGGTTGGGAATGTCGATGGAAATGGTATCCCCGTCGTGGACCAGGGCCAGGGGGCCGCCTTCCATGGCTTCCGGCGAGATGTGGCCGATGCAGGCGCCGCGGCTGGCACCGCTGAAGCGACCGTCGGTCAAGAGGGCGACTTTCAGGCCCATGCCGGTGATGACAGCTGTCGGGTTGAGCATTTCACGCATGCCCGGACCGCCTTTCGGGCCTTCGTAGCGGATGACGACGACATGGCCTTCTTTGATTTCACCGCCGATGATAGCGGCAATGGCAGCTTCTTCCGAGTCATAGCATTTGGCCGTACCTTTATAGACCAGGAGGTCCGGTTCGACGGCACTTTCCTTGATGACCGAGCCGAGAGGCGCCAAGTTGCCTTTGAGGACGGCAATGCCGCCTTTATGCATATAGGCGTTTTCTACGGAATGGATGACGTCGTGGTTGAGGATCTTCGCATCTTTGATGCGGTCGCCGACCGTGCCGGTAATGGTCTTGGCGTCGGTGTGGATGAGGCCCAATTTGGAGACTTCTTTCATGACAGCGCAGATGCCGCCGGCTTCATCGAGGTCCTGCATATGATACGTGCCGCCAGGGCTCATCTTGCAGATATAGGCCGCTTTACGGCTGATTTCGTCGAATTCATCGAGCGAGAGGTCGACGCCGGCTTCGTGGGCGATGGCCGGTAAATGGAGGGCCGTGTTGGTCGAACCACCGATAGCCATGTCGACGGCAATGGCGTTTTCAAAGGCTTCCAGGGTCATGATGTCGCGCGGCTTGATATCTTTGCGGACCAAATCCATGACGACCTGGCCGGCTTTCTTAGCCAACATGCGGCGCAGGCCCGTATAGGCAGCGGGAATGGTGCCGTTGCCGGGAAGGCCCATGCCGAGGACTTCGGTCATGCAGTTCATGGTGTTGGCTGTGAACAAGCCGGAACAGGAACCGCAGCCCGGGCAGGCCTGGAATTCCATCTGGTGCATTTCTTCCGGTGTCATCTGGCCCGATTCGACTTTGCCAGCGGCTTCAAACATGGTGCTGACGCTGATGTTCTTGCCGTTATGACGGCCGGCGAGCATAGGGCCGCCGCTGACGACGACCGTCGGGATATTGAGGCGGCCAGCAGCCATGAGCATAGCCGGTACGATTTTATCGCAGTTCGGGATGAGGACCAGGCCGTCGAAAGCATGGGCTGTCGCTACGGCTTCGATGGAGTCGCAAATGAGTTCACGGCTGGACAGGGAAAAGCTCATGCCGCGATGACCCATGGCGATACCGTCGCAGACGCCGATGGACGGGAATTCAATCGGAGTACCGCCGGCAGCGGCAACGCCGAGCTTGACAGCTTCGGCAATTTCGCGCAAATGGATATGGCCGGGAATGATTTCATTAAAAGCATTACAGATACCGATCAACGGTTTCTGCAAATCTTCATCGCTATAGCCCATAGCGTGGAACAACGTACGATGGGCGGTTCGGGTAACGCCCTTTTTAACAACATCACTGCGCATGGTATTCATCCTTTCTCTACATATCCTTGACGGCCATTTCGCCGCGGGACAAGGAAATCTGCCCGGTCCGGGCGATTTCAATAATATCATAATCTTTCAGCATTTCTAAGAGAGCCTCGATATGGTCTTCCCGGCCTGTCAGGCGCAGGACCAGGGAACGGCGCTGGACGTCGACGATCTTGGCGTTGAACAGCTGGGCGATATTGGTCAGCTCTTCACGGGTCTGCGGTGTCGGGCTCTGGACTTTGATCATAGCCAGTTCATAGCTGATGAACGGCGCATCATCGAGGTTGACGACTTTGATGACGTCAATGAGCTTGGCCAGCTGGTTGACAGCCTGGTCGAGTTCCCAGCGGTTTTCGACGGAAACGACGATATTGATACGCGTTACGTCGGCTTCTTCTGTATAACCGGCATTGATACATTCAATATTAATAGCTCTGCGGCTGATCAGGCCAGCGACGTGCGTCAGGACGCCCGGTTTATTGTCGCAGAGAATGGCGAGATGTTGTCTCATCATTTCCCTTCACCTCCCAATACCATCTGGTCCAGGCGTTTGCCGCCAGGAACCATGGGATAGACATTTTCATCGGCCGGGATGAAGACGTCGAGCAGTGCCGGCCCTTCTGTCTTGAACAGATTTTCAACGGCTTTAGCCAGGTCTTCCGGCTTGTGGACAGCCGTCCCAGGAACACCCATAGACGTGGAAACAGCCGTCAAATCGGGGTTATCCCCAATCAGCGATTCGGCACAGTGGCCGTTGTAAAACATGCGCTGCCACTGATTGACCATGCCCAGTACATTGTTGTGGAGGACGATGGTCTTGACATCGACGCCATATTTATGAAGGGTGGCGAATTCCTGGCAGTTCATCATGATACTGCCGTCGCCAGTGAACAAGACGACTTTCGACTTAGGACAGCCTAATTTAGCACCCAGGGCTGCCGGCAGGCCATAGCCCATAGTACCCAGGCCACCGGAAGTAACGAACCGGCGGGGCTTGTTCAAGTTGAAGAACTGAGCTGCCCACATCTGATGCTGACCAACGTCGGTGACGACGATGGTATCATCATCGGTCCACTTCTGGACTTCTTCAAAAAGTTTCTGCGGCGAAACGGCATCGGGAAGGTCCCGTGTGGCAAAGGGATGGGAGGCCTTCATATCGAGGACGAAAGTCCGCCATTCGCTATAGCGGTCCGCCAAATGCGTTTCATGAGCTGCCAGCTTTTCGTCGAGGAGCGGCAGGGACCAGCGGAGGTCGCCGTTGACGCTGATGTCGGCGTGGACAATTTTATTGATTTCTACTTTATCGATATCGAAGTGGACGATCTGCGCGTTCGGCGCGAAATTTTCGACGTCGCCAGTGACGCGGTCGTCGAAGCGGGCACCGATGGCGACCAGGAGGTCGCATTTCGTGACGGCCATATTGGCCGCATACGAGCCATGCATGCCGACCATGCCCAGGTGAGCATCATACGTATCAGGAACGCAGCCCTTGCCCATGAGGGTCGTGACGACAGGGACATGCATCTGCTGGACGATGTGTTTCAAACGGTCTGACATATTGGAAAGGACGACGCCGCCACCGGTGAGGATGATTGGACGCTTTGCCTTTTCAATGGCTTCGACGGCGCGGTCTACATCGGCTTCATTGCCGATGTGATGACCCTGGTAGCCGCGCAGATGAACTTCTTCGGGATATTCAAATTCAAAAGGTGTATCGAATACATCCTTGGCAATATCGACAAGGACCGGCCCGGGCCGGCCTGTGGTTGCGATGTAAAAGGCTTCTTTTAAGACCCGGGGCAATTCCTTGACATTCTTCACTAAATAGTTGTGTTTCGTAATCGGTGTGGTAATACCGGATATATCAGCTTCCTGGAAGGAGTCGCGTCCGATGAGGGGCGTCGCTACCTGGCCGCTGATGACGACGAGGGGGATGGAATCCATGTTGGCCGTGGCAATGCCTGTAACCATGTTGCAGACGCCAGGCCCGGACGTAGCAAAGCAGACACCGGGCCGACCCGTAGCGCGGGCATAACCGTCAGCGGCGTGGACAGCTCCCTGTTCATGGCCTGTCAGGATATGGGGAAATTTGGCTTTATATAATTCATCATATAATGTCAGGACAGCCCCACCGGGATAGCCGAAGACGACTTGTACCTGTTCACGTTTCAAGCATTCGATTACTGCTTGTGCACCGGTCATTTTCATCTCATTCACCTCATCAAATATCGTTCATCGTTGCTAGTAGTTCGTTCATCGAAGAAGGTCATCCATCGTTTCTCTTTCGATGAACGATGAACGGCCTGCGATGAACTGATTTTAATTAGTCGTTCTGGTCGTTGTTGTGGAGCCACGGCATCATGGCACGGAGTTTTTCACCGACCTGTTCGAGCGGATGTTCCGCATGCTGACGGCGCATAGCCAGGAAGTGAGCGCGGCCGCCGGCTTTGTTTTCCAGGAGCCAATCTTTGGCGAAAGCGCCGGACTGGATGTCGTTGAGGACTTCTTTCATGGCTTTCTTCGATTCCTGGGTTACGACACGCGGGCCAGCCGTGTAATCGCCGTATTCAGCCGTGTCGCTGATGGATTTGCGCATCTTAGCCATGCCGCCTTCGTACATGAGGTCGACGATCAACTTCATTTCATGGAAGGTTTCAAAATAAGCGATTTCCGGCTGATAACCAGCTTCGCAAAGGGTTTCAAAACCGTTGGTGATGAGCTGGCAGATGCCGCCGCAGAGGACTGCCTGTTCACCGAAGAGGTCCGTTTCCGTTTCTTCCTGGAAGGTCGTCTGGATGACGCCGGCACGGGTACCGCCGATGCCGCGGGCATAAGCCAAAGCGAGGTCGAAGCATTTACCGGAAGCATCCTGTTCGACTGCGAAGACGTCGGGAACGCCGCCGCCTTCTACGAATGTACGGCGTACGAGATGGCCCGGGCCTTTCGGAGCGACCATGAAGACGTCGACATCAGCCGGCGGGACAATCTGTTTGAAGTGAACGTTGAAGCCGTGTGCAAAAGCGAGGGCACTGCCGGATTTCAAGTTCGGAGCGATTTCCGTTGCATATACGTCAGCCTGTTTTTCGTCCGGAATGAGGACCATCGTGACGTCAGCATCTTTAACAGCTTCGGCAACGGTCTTGACTTCGAGGCCGGCTTCTTTGGCTTTTTCAACCGATTTGCTGCCTTTATACAAGCCGACGACGACGTCGACGCCGCTGTCCTTGAGGTTCAATGCATGAGCATGACCCTGGCTGCCATAACCGATGACGGCAACTTTTTTGCCTTTCATAACATCCCAATTTACGTCCTGATCATAAAATACTTTTGCCATAATAACATCTCTCCTTGAGTATAAAATAATTTATTCTCGTTGGGATTTAGAGATTCGTCGAAAGAGGCCAACAAAAAAACTCCGCCCCTCACTGAGGGACGGAGTACTATTCCGCGATACCACCCTGATTCCCGGCGCATTACTGCAGCCAGGCTCTCTACAACGTACCAACATACGCGTTTCCTATAACGTGGAAAAATCGTCAGTGCTTAATCTTGCTTCAGCACTTCTCTTCGGGGATGATTTTCAATCGCCATTCATTACCGGCTCGCACCAGCCGCCGGTTCTCTGGGAATGTCCGGACGAACTACTCTTTCCCGTCATCAGATTTCACTATATGCTTTTGCGAGCCTTTATCGTTGTGGCCCGTTTGAAAAGCTTGAACACATTCTACAAAATGCTGTGCCGTTTGTCAATGCTTTTTTGGAATTTTTCCGAAAAAAGTTTGGTTAAACGTTTACTTGCCTAAGATTCTTAAGCCTTGCGATTGCCCAGATACCATTTCACAAACTGCTGCGCAATGCGGCCATTGCGGCCGGAATGTTCCATTTCCCAGCGGACGCCTTCGACACGAAGCTCTTCCGGGTCCAGGGTAATGCCAGCTTTTTTCAGTTCATGAGCGATGATCTGCAAGTATTCATCCTGCGTCGGCGCCGAGTAATGGAGGATGAGGCCAAAGCGGTCCGACAGGGAAATCGACTCGTTCGTACTGTCGTCGCGGTAGACTTCATCCAGTTCATCGTTGCGGTCGCGCCACGTTTCCTTCAAGAGGTGGCGGCGGTTCGATGTTGCATAAATAAGCACGTTTTTCGGTTGCGGCGTAACGCCGCCGTCGATGGCCGACTTGAGGTATTTATACTCTTTTTCATTTTCGTCAAAAGAGAGGTCGTCCAGGAAGAGGATGAACTTCTTGCTGCCAATGTCGCCGAGCCGTTCCATGAGCTGCTGCAAATTATGGAGCTGACCGCGCTGGACCTGGATGAGGCGCAGGCCCTGTTCATGGTAGCGGCAGACCAGGGCTTTGACAGCCGTCGACTTACCCGTCCCGCGGGAACCCGTCAGGAGGACGTTATTGGCCGCCCGGTCAGCCAGGAAAGCCGTCGTATTGGCCAGGAGCTTTTCTTTCTGGGCCGCATAGCCGATGAGGTCATCCCAGGCGAGATGGGGGAAATTCTCGATGCCTACGAGGTCCCCGTGTTCACCGATGCGGAAAGCCATGAACTGCGCCAGTTTGCCCCGGCCATATACTGCATAATGATGCAGCAAGACTTTCGTCGCTTCTTCTGGTGTCGACGCCGCCATGAGAGCTGTTTCCAGGGTCTGGACATAGCCGTAGACTTTCGGGACAGCCGGTTCGTAGTTGTCGAGGAAATCGACGCCGAGGAAGTCGGAAGCGGCCTTTTGCAGATACGGCCAGAGCAGGGTCATATCCAAGAGCAGGGCCTTGGTCATGCCCGTGCCGGCCTTGCCCGACCGTTCAATGGCTTCGGCAGCGACCGTATCGCCTTCCCCCAAGAGATAGAGGAAATATTGGCGCAGGATATTGCCGCTCAGGCCCAGCTGTTCCGCCCGTTCCAAGAGGACCGCTGCCGCCTCATGCTTGCCAAAGGGATTATCCCCCTGTTCCTGGACAGCCAGCAGGGCCTTGATGACGGGATCCTGTAAAAAATTGCGGCATACGACGAGGCCGCGCAGACTTTTATATTCCATGTAGAAACCTCCCTATCAGCTTATATACATTTGAGCCATTATACCGCCGCCAGGCCACGGCAGTCAAGGAAGTTCCGTCATATTTATACAGTAAAAGGTTTTACCTGACTAATTTATCTAACGCAGAGCATCGGCCATCTGGCACATGCGGACGATGGGTTTGACGTCATGGACGCGGACGATTGCGCAGCCGGCCAGGACGCCAGCGACACAGGTCGTCCCGGTCCCTTCCATCCGTTCCGTAACCGGCAGGTCGAGAATCTTGCCGATAAAGCCCTTGCGGCTCGTCCCCAGGAGCATGGGATACGGCAGGCCTGTCAGATCCCGCAAGTGCTTCATGACGTAGACATTCTGGTCAAAGGTCTTGCCAAAACCGATGCCCGGGTCGGTGATGATCTGGTCCTGGCTCATGCCGGCCTGGTCGGCAATGATGGCCGAGCGGATGAAGAAGCGCTTCATATCCTCGATGATGTCGCCGTATTCCGTACCGTCCTGGTTATGCATGACGACGACAGGGACGCCGTATTTTGCGGCTACAGCGGCCATCTGTCCCGGTTCCGGCGCATACTGGAGGCCCCAGATATCATTCATGATATGGGCGCCCGTACGCATGGCATAGTCTGCCGTTTCAGCCTTATACGTATCGACAGAAATGGGGACCGGGCAGGCTTCGACAAGGCGCGGCAAAATCGTTTCCAGCCGGGAAATCTCTTCGGCTGCCGAAATCGGCGTAAAACCCGGCCGTGACGATTCGGCGCCGATGTCGATGATATCCGCCCCTTCGGCTACCATTTCTTCCATGTGCTTCAAGGCTACATCGGCATTATTCCATTTCCCGCCATCAGAAAAAGAATCAGGCGTATAATTGAGGACGCCCATGACCAGCGTCCGTTCCCCGACAGTCAGGTTTTTTCCATCTTTCCAATGATAATGACGAACTTCCACAATAATTCCTCCCAACAAAAAAAGAGATAACGAAGGCGCCCAAAAGGACGCACAGTCGTTATCTCTAAAAAATCAAGTCCGTAACCTGTACGTTACCCGTTCATTATAGCAAAAGAGGCGTATCCTCACAAGTAAACGAAAAATCCAACTACTATACTAGTTGAATTTACCGTTTTCCATAATTCATACTACTATACTAGTACGAATTATGAAAAATTGTAAAAGATACTGGTATAATAGTATAAATAGGTTTTTCAGAAAGGACGGGATACCATGATTCAGCGCGAATATTACATGAAACTTTAGCCGGCCGCTATGTTCAATTCGTCATTTATCCTTTTTCTTATCAAGAATTTATATTAGCAAATCAATTAGACGATACCCCGCAAGCCTTCAAAAAATACCTACTCTTTAGCGGGATGCCTTTCTTAATGAATCTCCATTTCCAAGAAGGCCCATTTCGTCAGTATTTGCAGGATATGTACAATTCCGTAATTGTGAACGTACTCCTGCCTATAGAGGTGGGAGCTTCCTGCTTCAACGAGAACAGCGCCACTGACTCCAAAGAGTTGCGGCGG
>OBJO01001057.1_pt1 | contig 10448 bp, 8 predicted proteins | sample 1481741 | NCBI WGS metagenome assembly OBJO01 (sample SAMN06140803, study PRJEB22556) | human gut metagenome | host: Homo sapiens | place: China: Beijing | collected 2014 | reverse complement strand
ACGAACGCCGTACCTGTGACGGCATTGTTCATAACATGGATCCCATCGGTAATGACACCTTCATGACGGAGACGCTCTATAATGAGTCGGGCAAAATCATCATTACCAACACATCCAAAGAAGATGGCCCGATGGGACAGTTTTGCCACCTGAGCAGCAAAAATTGCTGGCGCACCGCTGGGAAATGGCCCGATAAACTCCCCAGGCTGAGTGAATTTTTGATGTGGGTTGCGGGACAAAAACTCGGCCAGCAATTCGCCCATAGCGCAGATAGTTGTTGTCACAAAACCCCTCTCATTCCTGAAGCCTTTCGCGATTGGACCAGGTAAAGCACTCATTACTGGTATAAAGGATAACGAAATCAGCCGACTGCAATTGTTGCTGATATTGTTCGTTAATGCTGCGGCTGACGATCACATTTTCTGCCTGATGCAAATGCCCGATAGCAGCCGTTGATGGCGCAGGATCGGCGGCAACGATAACCGTCTTATTCTGGGCATGATCGAAACAGAGCTGCCAGGCAGCGGCGAGTCTGGGAACGTTGATATTTAAAGTACCATCAGCATCCAGATGGCTGATTTCCAGGATGCTATGTGTAATGGTGAAATGCTGAAGTGCCTGTTCAAGCTGTTTTCCGGCCAGTGCGGTGTCGGGGCGCAACATTTCACTGCCAGCCAGTATTATTTCGCCATCAATAAACTGATTTGCCAGCAGCGCATGTTCGGGATCGTTGGTGATCAGACGCAGTTTTTTCACTTCGCTGAGCAATGGAATGATCTTACGGCAGATTGTCCCATGTCCAAGAAATAGCGTGTCACGATCGCGAATTAATCGTGCGCAATGTCGTGCTATTTCCATTTGTTGTGCCAGAGACAATGGCGCGATCGGTTGTATCGCTTCTGGTTCAGAGGAGAGTGGTGTCGCAATAGCACCGCCAAATGATCGCTTTAAATATCCCTGTTGCTCCAGATAACTGAGATCGCCGCGGATCGTCACGCCAGAGACACCAAGTTGCGCAGATAAGTCATCAACTTTGATTTCACCCTGGGCGGCAACAATTTCTGCAATTTTTAATCTGCGTTTCAGTAGGTTAGACGATTTTCTCGGCACGTTAACACTCTTCATTGGCCTTTAATGCGTAACACTATAGCCCCTTGTATTTTTCTTTGAAAGTTATCCTTCAATCATATCGACAATTCGAAAAGAAAATCATGGGTCAAAAATTGCAACGAAAATAGCTTAATACATTGAAAAATAAATGAATATATTCATATTTATGCAGGGTTTTCATTGGTTTCACTTGCAAAGTGAAAAATAAATTAAGTTATTTTTTGTAAGTTATTTTGATGATGTTCGACATGCATCACGCTTTTTGCTGCTTTTGCTGTGCTAGTTTGCTTTCAAAATGAAAGTGAAGATTCTCTTTCTTCATTTTGTAAGGCGAACGACAAATAACAGGAGCTGCGATGTATATTATTTCAAGCAAAAACATGCTGAAAAAAGCCCAGTCAGAGGGATATGCCGTCCCTGCTTTCAACATTCATAACCTTGAAACTTTACAGGTAGTTGTTGAGAGCGCTGCACAACTTCGCTCTCCCGTTATGCTGGCGGGAACACCCGGTACATATCGTTATGGTGGCGTGGGAAGTTTAATTTCGTTAGTACAATCGCTGGCTCGCGAGTACAACCTGCCGTTAGTCCTGCATCTCGACCATCATGAAGAGAGTGATGACATTTTTAACAAGGTTCGCGCAGGGATCCGTTCTGTCATGATTGATGGCTCCCATTTGCCATTTGAAGACAACATTGCGCGAGTGCAAGAAGTTACCACCTTTTGCCATCGCTTTGATGTTAGCGTTGAGGCCGAGCTAGGGCGTCTTGGCGGCCAGGAGGACGATCTGCGGGTGGATGAAAAAGATTCCGCTTATACCTCACCAGCCGCAGCTGCAGAGTTTGTTCAACGTACCCAAATTGACTCCCTGGCGGTAGCAATCGGCACAGCACATGGTTTATATGCGCATGAACCACGACTGGATTTTGTGCGGCTGGAACAGATTCGTCAGCGAGTGGAGATTCCGCTGGTGTTGCATGGTGCTTCGGGCTTATCGGAACAGGACGTTCAGCACTGTATTCGTCGCGGTATTTGTAAAATGAATGTCGCGACAGAATTGAAAATTGCGTTTGCCGATGCGTTAAAAGGATATTTCTACAACAATCCTGCGGCAAATGATCCACGTCACTATATGCAGCCCGCAAAGGCCGCCATGAAAGAAGTCGTAATTCGTATTATTGGCGTCTGTGGTAGTGAAGGAAAAATTTAAGACGTTGTACCCTACAAAAATAATGAGGATTGTTTATGAAAAATATTAAATTACTTGGTTCAGCTATGTTGGTGAGCCTGGCATTGTTCTCGCAAAGTTCGTTGGCAAAAGAGTATAAAATTGGTGCGTCATTATTAACACAACAACATCCTTTCTATATTGATCTTGCGAATGCCATGAAAGAAGAGGCAAAAAAAGACAATGTCAATTTAAGTGTCTCTATTGCCAATCAGGATTTAAACAAACAACTTTCTGATGTTGAGGATTTTATTACTAAAAAAGTGGATGCCATTATTATCTCTCCGGTCGATTCGAAAGGCGTCCAGGCAGCGATAATTAAAGCCGATAAGGCCGGTATTCCCGTTATCACCGTTGACGTCGCTGCGGAAGGCGTTCCGGTCGTATCGCATGTTGCGACCGATAACTATGCGGGAGGCGTTGAAGCAGGCAAGTTAATGGGTAAACTTTTGCATGGTAAAGGTACTGTAGCCATTATTTCTTATCCGGCACTACAATCGGTGGTTGCGCGCGTTGATGGTTTTAAGAAAGGGTTAAGTGATACACCGGATATTAAAATTGTTGCTGAACAGCCTGGTATTACGCGGGCTGAAGCGTTAACGACTGCGCAAAACATTATGCAGGCAAATGCCAACCTGAATGGTCTGTTTGGCTTTGGTGATGATGCGGCGCTGGCAGCGGTTATCGCAGCAAAATCTGCGCATAACGACAACATCAAAATCATTGGTTTTGACGGCATGAAAGAAGCGCGTGATGCCGTTGACAGTGAAAAAACGTTTGCGGCCGTGATTCGGCAATATCCCGATCAAATGGGTGCTAAAGCCATTGATGCCGCTGTTGATCACCTCAATGGTAAACCGGTAGAAAAAATGATCCCGGTACAACCCGGCGTTTATACAGGTAAATAGTAAATATCTTCACCTCACAACAAAACGTTATTGGCGTTTTGTTGTGACACCGAGGTCATTATGACGGATGTTATTCTTGATGTTTCGCATATTGCGAAGACATTTGGTCATGTTCAGGCATTAAAAGATATTACACTCTCTTTACGTAAAGGGCGGGTGCATACTTTATTAGGCGAGAATGGTGCCGGTAAATCGACATTAATGAAAATACTGGCCGGTGTTTATCCGCCAACCCAGGGAACGATAACACTACGTGGTGAAACCATCACCATTAATAATCCGCAGCATTCTCGCCAGTTAGGGATTGCGATTATTTTTCAGGAACTGAGCCTGAGTAATAATATGACCGTGGCGGAAAATATTTATGCCAATAATGAACCGCGACGTTTTGGCATCATTAACGATAAAAAAATGCTCGCAGATTGCCAGAACCTCCTCGCGGAACTGGGCATCCCACTAGACCCTCTGGAAATGGTCGGCAATATGTCGATGGCACATAGGCAACTGGTAGAAATTGCCAAAGCCTTAAGCTATGCAGCGGATGTCGTGATTATGGATGAACCGACATCCTCGCTAAGTGATAATGAAGCGGAGATTCTGTTTAACATTATTGAAAAATTAAAGCAGCGAGGCTGTGCGGTTATTTATATCTCTCATCGCATGGATGAAATTATGCGGATTTCAGATGATATTTCGGTGATCCGCGACGGTGAGTATATCGCTACGCATGAAAAGAAAAACAGTGATATCCAGCACTTGATTGCCCAAATGGTTGGTCGGGAAATGAAAAATATTTGGCCAGCACGTCTTGGGGAAAAACCGGATGAAAATGTTCCTGCAAAACTGGAAGTAAAAAATCTTTCCCATCCTTCGCTTTTTAAAGAGGTCAGTTTCGCTGTGCGTCCGGGGGAAGTCCTCGGATTTTTTGGCCTGGTGGGGGCCGGGCGTTCCGATGTGATGAAGGCGCTATTTGGCCTCGTTTCGTATCACGGGACTGTGTTGATTGATGGTAAGGAAGTCAGGATCGCTAATCCCAAACAGGCTATTGATCATGGCATTGCTTTTGTGACCGAAAACCGCAAGGAAGAAGGGTTAGTGCTGATGCACGACGTCAATATGAACACGCACCATGTGGCGTTTCAATATAACGCTTCGCGGATGGGACTCATCAATCACCGACAAGAAGAGGCGAAGACGCTGCAATCAATTGCCAGAATGAACACTAAAGTGAGTTCTGTGCATCAGGCAGTGGGAGCACTGAGCGGCGGTAATCAACAGAAAATCGTGTTATCGAAGTGGCTGGAGAAAACTCCGTGTATTTTATTGCTCGATGAGCCAACGCGCGGAGTGGATGTCGGCGCAAAATTTGAAATCTATAACGTGATACGTCAACTGGCTGCGGCAGGGACAGCAATTATTCTGGTGTCCTCTGAACTGCCAGAAGTCATGGCACTTAGCGATCGTCTGGTGGTAATGCGTAATAAAACGATTGCCGATATTTATTCATGTGAAAATTTAACGCAGACACAGGTAATGACCGCTGCAACAGGAGTACGTTAAATGACAGAGAAAACTCTTGCCAGTCCGAAACCTTCGGAAATTACCATTGCAAATAATTTTAAAAAAGTCTTCAGGCAATATGGTGGTATCCTCAGTGGAATGGTGGTGTTAATCATTCTGTTCAGTTTTATTAATGACAGTTTTTTTACCGCCAATAACATTACTAATATTATTCTTCAGGTTTCGATAATTGCAATTACCGCCTATGGAATGACTTATGTGCTTTTGCTTGGCGATATTGATTTATCGGTCGGTTCAACCATTGCATTGATTGGCACATTTGCTGCGCTTGGGGCTTCATGGGGAATTCCATTTGTTTTATTGGTCCCATTATCCATTATTGCAGCACTGGCTCTGGGGATGATAAATGGTGGCTTGACGGCTATAGCGGGGATCCCGTCGTTTATTGTCACCGTTGCTACTATGGGGATCTTCCGTGGTATCGCTTATATAGTGACCGATGGTATGCCCATCATGATTAAAGATGATGCCTTTCTGGCGCTGGGGAATGGAGAATTTCTCTATATACCTATTCCAATCTAGATATTAATTATCTTATTGCTGATTAACCATTTCATTCTTACTAAAACAACCTTTGGACGAAAGATTTATATCACTGGTGGTAATAAAGAAGCGGCAATTTATTCAGGGATAAATGTCACCCGCTTGAAAATTAAAGTCTTTATGATTACAGCCGTGCTGGCAGGTATCAGCGGGATGATCCTTGCCTCACGCCTCTATTCCGGGCAACCGAATTCCGCGTTGAGCTACGAACTGGATGCTATTGCCGCGGCTGTACTGGGAGGCACCAGCCTGAACGGCGGCTATGGAACCGTGGTGGGGACGGTGATCGGCGCATTAACCATCGGCGTTATTAATAATGGCATGAACTTAATGAATGTTCCTTATTTTTACCAGATGGTGGTTAAAGGATTAGTCATTCTTGTAGCCGTTTATTTTGACGTAAGAAATAAAAGAAAACGCAGCTAATCATTTCAAGGAATTAATCATATGAGTAAGGTCTTCACAATTGGAGAAATTCTGGTTGAAATTATGGCGAGTAAAATCGGCCAGCCATTTGATCAACCAGGTATCTGGAACGGCCCTTATCCCAGTGGTGCGCCCGCTATTTTTATCGACCAGGTGACACGTCTTGGCGTCCCGTGCGGCATCATTAGCTGCGTGGGGAATGATGGCTTTGGTGATATTAATATACATCGTCTGGCTGCTGACGGTGTGGACATCAGGGGGATTTCAGTCTTACCTCTGGAAGCCACCGGTAGTGCCTTTGTTACTTATCATAACTCTGGCGATCGCGATTTTATTTTTAATATCAAGAATGCCGCTTGCGGTAAATTATCGGCACAGCATGTTGATGAAAATATTCTGAAGGATTGTACCCATTTTCATATTATGGGTTCATCCCTGTTTTCATTCCATATGGTAAACGCAGTAAAAAAAGCAGTAACCATCGTTAAAGCAAATGGTGGCGTTATTTCTTTCGACCCGAATATTCGTAAAGAAATGCTTGATATTCCAGAAATGCGCGATGCCCTCCACTTTGTTCTTGAGTTAACGGATATCTATATGCCCAGTGAGGGGGAAGTGTTGCTCTTGTCGCCACACTCGACGCCGGAGCGTGCAATCGCTGGTTTTCTTGAAGAAGGTGTTAAAGAGGTGATTGTGAAGCGCGGCAATCAAGGAGCCAGTTACTACTCCGCGAATGAGCAGTTTCATGTTGAGAGCTATCCGGTGGAAGAAGTTGACCCGACCGGTGCGGGAGACCGTTTTGGTGGCGCATGGATTGCCTGCCGCCAGCTAGGGTTTGACGCCCATCGGGCATTACAATATGCCAACGCCTGCGGTGCACTGGCGGTAACCCGACGTGGCCCAATGGAGGGAACGTCTCGCCTTGCGGAAATCGAAGCGTTCATCCAGCGCCATGACATGTCCATTCGGGAAGCAGCACAATGAAAAACGAAATTTGGTCATGGATTGGCGATCTCTCGCAGGTTGCCGGAATTAAACACTATGAGTTACGTAGTGGCAGAGCAAAGGGGACAGAAGCGTTTGATGTCCGTACTGGTGCGGGACTGGCATTTACGGTGGTAAAAGATCGCGCGCTGGATATTGCATGGGCCAGCTACAAGGACACTGCGCTCTCTTTTATCACCCCCAACGGCATTGTCGCCCCCGCTTTTTTTGAGTCTCAGGGCAACGGGTTTTTACGTAGCTTCTACGCGGGGTTACTGACTACCTGCGGACTTAGCTACATTGGCACGCCCTGTGAGGATGACGGAGAAACGCTGGGGTTACACGGGCGTTTGGCTGCGACTCCAGCAGAAGAGGTGGGGTATCGCACAGAACGGATCGACGACAGCATTGAATTTGTCATCAATGGCAAAGTACGGGAAACACGATTGTTCGGTGAAAATCTGACGCTGGAAAGGACCATTCGCTGCCGTTATGGCGAAAATGTAATGCGCATTGAAGACAAGGTGACTAATCATGGTTTCACCCGCCAGCCGCTGCAAATTCTTTATCACTTTAATTACGGCTGGCCTTTATTATCGCCACAGGCAGAAATTTTGCTGTCGGCTAAAAGCGTAACGCCACGAACCCCGCATGCGGCGGAAGGGTTAGCCAGTCATCTGGAGATTTGTACCCCACAGCCCGGTTTTGACGAGCAGGTTTACTATCTCACGTTGAATAGCGACAGTCAGGGGATGAGTAAAGTTGCGCTGGTGAACGCCGAACTGGGGTGGGGAATTTACGAGAAATTCGACATCATGCAGCTACCCAACTTTATCCAGTGGAAAAATTTAGGCGCGGGTGAATATGTTATGGGACTGGAGGTCAGTAATAGTTTTCTTGACGGTCGTGATAAAGAACGAGCGCAGGGGCGTCTGCCCTTTATTGAACCAGGGGAAACAAAGAAATACTGCTTTGAGCTGGGAATTGTTGATGGCGATGCTGAAATTAGCGCGTTGAAAGCGGAAATTGCAGGCTACCGTTAGTTAACGGCAATAAAAACGCCGGGTAGCATTAACAGGCCCGGCGTTGATTACGTTCTTTGCTAAGCGCGATGAAAACACCGCGCGTCACAAATTATTTTTCCTGAAGACCGAGTTTTTTCTCCAGATAGTGGATGTTAGTGCCACCATGCTGGAAGTTTTCGTCATTCATGATGCGGATCTGCAGATCAACGTTGGTTTTGATACCGTCGATGATCAGCTCCTGCAGCGCATTCTTCATGCGAGCAATCGCCACGTCACGGTTTTCACCGTAGCAAATCAGCTTACCGATCATTGAGTCATAGTACGGCGGTACGGTGTAGCCCGCGTAGATATGAGACTCCCAACGTACGCCAAAACCACCAGGTGCGTGGAAACGGGTGATTTTGCCCGGACTTGGCAGGAAGGTGTTCGGATCTTCGGCGTTGATACGGCATTCCACCGCATGGCCGCGAACGTGAACTTCTTCTTGCTTGATCGACAGCGGTTGACCGGCAGCGATACGCAGCTGTTCTTTGATCAGGTCAACGCCGGTGATCATTTCAGTAACCGGGTGTTCTACCTGAATACGGGTGTTCATTTCGATGAAATAGAACTCGCCGTTTTCGAACAGGAACTCGAAAGTACCTGCACCGCGATAGCCGATATCAACACACGCTTTAGCGCAACGTTCGCCGATGTAGCGACGCAGTTCCGGGGTAATGCCCGGTGCCGGTGCTTCTTCGACCACTTTCTGGTGGCGGCGCTGCATGGAGCAGTCACGTTCCGCCAGATAGATAGCGTTGCCCTGACCGTCAGCCAGTACCTGAATCTCGACGTGGCGAGGATTTTCCAGGTATTTCTCCATGTAAACCATATCGTTGCTGAAAGCTGCTTTCGCTTCCGCACGGGTCATGGAGATGGATTGTGCCAGTTCAGCGTCGCTGCGCACTACGCGCATACCGCGACCACCGCCGCCGCCGGAGGCTTTGATAATCACCGGATAACCAATGCGTTTAGCAATGGCGCGGTTTTTATCCATATCGTCGCCCAGCGGGCCGTCAGAACCCGGTACGCAAGGAACGCCTGCTTTTTTCATCGCCGCGATTGCGGATACTTTGTCGCCCATCAGGCGAATGGTTTCTGCTTTCGGGCCGATGAAGATAAAGCCGGAGCGTTCAACCTGCTCGGCAAAATTGGCGTTCTCGGAGAGGAAGCCGTAACCCGGATGGATTGCTACTGCGCCGGTGATTTCAGCGGCGCTGATGATTGCCGGGATGTTCAGATAACTTTTTACTGACGGAGCAGGGCCGATACAGACCGTTTCATCTGCCAGTAATACGTGTTTTAGATCGCGATCCGCACTGGAGTGCACAGCGACAGTCTTGATGCCCAGTTCTTTACAGGCACGAAGAATACGCAATGCAATCTCGCCGCGGTTGGCAATAACAATTTTATCCAGCATGTTCGCCTCGTTACTCGATGACGACCAGCGGCTCGTCAAATTCTACCGGTTGTCCACTTTCGACCAGAATTGCTTTCACGGTACCGGATTTGTCCGCTTCGATCTGGTTCATCATTTTCATGGCTTCAACGATGCACAGGGTATCGCCCACGTTGACTTTCTGACCCACTTCGATGAACGCTTTTGCGTCCGGGCTTGGGGTGCAGTAGAAAGTACCAACCATCGGGGAACGTACGATGTGACCACTGATTTCCGCTGCTGCTGGCGCTTCCATGGAAGGAACGGTCGCCGGAGCGGCTGCGTTAGATTGAGCTGGCTGCTGCATCATAGGTGCAGCGTAAGCTTGTTGCATCACAGGGAAACTTGCGGCAGGAGCTGCACGGCTAATGCGTACTGACTCTTCACCTTCAGAAATTTCCAGTTCGGAGATGCCTGATTCTTCAACCAGCTCGATCAGTTTTTTAATCTTACGAATATCCATGAGTGGGTTCCGTACTCTTTGTTTAGTGTGATTGTGACAGGCGTTTCACCGCCGTCTGTAAAGCGTATGCCCCGACAGCTGTATGCATAGCGATAAATTCCAGCTGGCCGGGACGCCGGTCTATTTTGCCCCAGAGTGTCAATGTTAGACTTGACGGACATTGTGCAGCGATCTGCTGCTATCCTCCGGCAAAAAACAAAATATACCTTCGTTGCGCCAATGTCACCTTTTCCGCAGCGCAAAAACTGCGTCAGGGAGGACGAGGTCGCACATTATAACGATTTCGTAGCAATTGGCAGCTAAATACTGGTCTTATCAGGGAAGATAATCAACAGCTAACATGTAAATAACCTTCAACACCGTGTAATTTGCAACAAGCCGCACAATTCACGAAATTAGCGCCATCATCGACGGAACTTCTTATAACGTAAGGTGAAAAGCTGTAAAGCCAGCCCTGCGAAGATGGGGGGCTGCAATGAGATAATCTTCACAGACCACAAATAATGTAGGGATGCCAGGATCGCGACAAGATAGACGACATTACGCAGCGGTTGCTGGGGATTACCCAATTTTCACTGCATCGTCCGGAAAGATGTGAATGCTAAAGCAAAGAGTACGGAACCCACTCATGGATATTCGTAAGATTAAAAAAACTGATCGAGCTGGTTGAAGAATCAGGCATCTCCGAACTGGAAATTTCTG
>OBJO01001049.1_pt1 | contig 10467 bp, 3 predicted proteins | sample 1481741 | NCBI WGS metagenome assembly OBJO01 (sample SAMN06140803, study PRJEB22556) | human gut metagenome | host: Homo sapiens | place: China: Beijing | collected 2014 | reverse complement strand
CCGCGCTCATAGTCTGTACCCGTAGGTGCAAGGCGTCACGGCACTTATTTACCCTGTGGGAAGGATACAAACTCATTCCCTGCTATGCACTCCGGCTTATAGCCTTTTGAGCGCTCTGAGAAGCGGGCGAACGCCGTTGACATTCGACGCGTTGTTGTAATCCGCCTCGCCATTGCTGTTCGCATTCGCGAAATTAGTGGCGCTCGCTATCAGTCCATACCCTATGCTTTATTTCAAATTCTTGTTGCGTTTATTGTCAGCTTTTCTCCAGCCTTTCAAAAGCGCGATCTCTCGATTTATCTCGTCGATGTACGGGATAAGCTTTTCCGCCTTGACCGGCAGCACATCAACGATTAACTCAAATGTCTGCTTCAGGCTCTCGCAAGCTGCTATTGCGCGGTCTTGCGATACGCGCCGGTAATCGGCTTCTGATTTCGTCGTCGCCCATATCGTGTATGCGCTGGTGATGGCTTCCATCATCATGTCGAGCTGTCGGATAAGCTTGTCGCGGAATGTCTGTATCATCCATGCCGGATAGTCATCAACAACCCGCGTAATCCCATATTTCTGTGCAATAGCCTCAAAAAGCTCTTTATCCTCTGCGGCCCAGCCGCGCGTGTAGAACGTCGGCTGTCTGGCGCGCGGCTTGAGACCGAAATCGCGCACCATCAAGAACAAAATCTTCTTGTGCAGTCTGCGTGCATTCATGTAAAATTCAAGCTTCGAAGTCTTTCTATCTCTTGCCAATACGGCCATAATCATCCTCCTTCTTCCTGGCCCCATAAAGGGGCCGGGATAGGGTCAATGGAGCAGGAAATACGGGCGAACGCCGGTGACATACGACGCGCCGTAGCAATCCGCCTCGCCATGGCTGTACGCAACCGCGAAATCAGTGGCGCTCGCTACATCACGCAGCCAACACCATGAATTTCTTGTGAAGTTCTGCCCGTATCTAAATGCTGCGATTTGTTTGTTACAATCATAGGTATCTCGGCCTGATGAGGCAAAAGGTGCGTGGCCATACATCATGGCTTCGTTAAAAAGATTGACTGTAACATTCGTCCATTCCCCATCTGTATAAATCGTCGCACCATTGCCCATGCCGCCAGCTCCAGAATAAGCATTACTGTCGATTGCTTTTGTCAGTCGTTCGCGATGTGTAAGAACGTGGTCTGAGCCGAACGCATTAACGATGCCCGTTGTATATTTCGGAAGTGTCGTTGTCCACATCTCGCAATTCTGGTAGCCGCCCACGGTCGTATTCGTCGAGTTCATCCGTGCGGTCCCGATATTATTTTCAGGGAAAAGTACAACATGGTGTGCAGTTGTCTCGGGGTCGCCGCGGTGCAGATGGTAGTCAAGGTCGCCGACAATCCATTTGACGTCGCTATACGTCGTACCATCAACCGTCACGGACTTGATGATGTAGTCGCCCGGGAAAATGTCATCGAATGTTCCGGCTGCGATAGCTGTACTCATGTTGCCGCTGGTAAAGTATGATGTCAGGTCTTTGCCACGGTAAAAAGCGTTGTGAGAGGCGGCTGTATGGGGGATTACGCTACTTAAAATAAGCTCCGAAAGGTTTTTGATATCTGCGGTCGTTACTGTCAGTTTGTCGGCCGTCCCTGTTTTAATATCTGCGGTCGTTACTGTCAGTTTGTCGGCCGTCCCTGTTTTAATATCTGCGGTCGTTACTGTTAGCTTATTAGTATTGGTTTCGCCCCACTTTTTCTCCGCCGTTCCCAGGCTGCCTTCTTCGTCATTTCTTGGTACAATATTTCTTGTTGACATGTTTTATCCTCCTAACTAACAATTTCTCTCGGCATAATGTCGCCGTTCTCATCTAATTCCCATCGCGACGAATATGTCGGGCTGATGCATGGCATTAAGTTTCCCGTTTCGTCTATTTCGAAGAAGTTTTCACCGTCAAGAGTAATTTTTACCCAGTTTGTTGAGTCGGTTGGTGTTTCGCCAGCAACATCAGTGCCAATGCAACGATATGTATTTCCGTCTGTGTAGGCAACGACAGTTGGATAGCTGTAAGTTGTTGACTCATTCCAGGCCGGAGCTGTAGCGGCAAATGAAGTAGCTGAATAGTTTCCCGCTTGTTCAGCCCGGTTTGTGGCGATGTTTGCCTGTGCTGTTGCTTTATTGGCTTCTTCTGTTGCTGCCGCGTGTTCGGCAGCGGCTTTTTGCATGTGATCCAGTGCTTCATAGGCATATGTCATAGCCAGGGCCGCTTGTTTTGTTGCTTCTTGTGCGCTGATTGGAGCCAGGTTGGCGCGATAAATTGTTTCCTGAAGCATCATGATAATCCAGTCCATCCCTTTTTCGATGAGGGAAAAAGGTAAGCGGTCCGGCAGGTCGACGTTGTTTTGCAGCGGTGTTTCTCTGGTTATTTTGATACGCGTATCGGCGTCTATGGCGTCGCCCGCTACTGGATAGGTATATTTGTTTTCGACGGTATCGAATTGGTAGTTTGTCGTGATTTCTGTTTCGTTGCCGACGGTATCTACTAAGTAGCCATGTATATCACCTCCAATCCGGTATGGGTATGGGTAGGAAAACGTTGTCGTTTCCCCATCGCCACGATACGTTATTGATACTTCTGTTGCTTGTATCATTTTTTAGCCTCCTTTGCTTTTTTCTTTTCTTCCTGGGCGCGCTCTTTAGCCGTTTTATATCGCCGGTCGAAGATGACTGCGTTGGCCAAGGTAGCCAGGCTGCGGTCTGTATCGATCATGCTGAAGCGCATGATCGCCCAGAAGCCGTCGGTCAAGGTGTCCGGCAATCCAACAAAGCGGTTCAAGGCACGGTTTGCGGCGCGGGCTACGTCGGTGGCGTCCTGATTTTTGGACGCTGCTGCTTTCGAGGCTTTCATAAGTTCGTCTACAGCAGATACGGCCAGGACGTTGCTACTGTCGTAGTTCGGCAATCCGAACATATGATTCCCGATAATTTCGGCCGCATCGCGGACGACGGGGATACCTTGTACAGTGTTGGTCATGAATTTGACGCCCATTTTTTTGAGCAGTTTGTCCAGGTCATCCCCAGATACGGCCGAGCGATACAGCTGTTCAAATACGCTGTTCAGGACAATCCAGTACAGCATTGCGTTGAACATGGCCAGGCGATTGCCCGACTTCCACTTATAGCCCGCGTCGATGAGGGCATTCATGACGGTATTACAGTATGAGTAGAAGGGTGTAATCTGCGCGACAAGTCCATTTTTTCGTTGTAGTTCGGCCTGGTCTTTTACCATGCCGGAGCCGAGCACGTCGCGAACGGCCTGGTCTGCTTCAAAGAGTGCCTGGTCGCGCATCAATTTTTCGTCCGTCTTCCCAGCGTCTATTTGCTGCCGGAGGGATTCGTCATACTGATATTTCCATAAGGCCAAGCTGCACATTAGGTCGGTTTCGGTGATGAAGAAGTAGCCGTAGCGGTTGAGTGCGTCGCGAGCTATACGCGCCTTCTGCCCTGCCCGGCTGGTGTTTTTCGGCATAGTCAGGCGCATTTTCTGCTGCATGTCTTTATCTATGGTGTTGATACGGTCCGCCATGAAAGGCGAATGTTCTATAACAAAGCGGCGATTTCGATTGTAGGTCGGCGTCCCTTTATAAAATCCAATGCCAAAATTCACCATGGCTTTTACTGTATTCCATGCCCCAATGCGATTCATCATCGGCAAGATATTCAAGCCGTTTAAGACGGCTGTACTGGTTCGATAGGCCATAACAGCAAAGGTCGTGTTGCGACGCATGTTTTCCAGCATACGGGATATTTTATCGGTCTTCTGGACGTCGGTCTTCCAACAGTCTTTTGCCCACTGTTTCAGGGACGCGTACGTTTTCATGCCATAGTTTTCCTGAACAGCCGCTTCCACGTCCGGATGTGAAATTAATTTGTACACATCAGTTACAGCTTCGCGCATACAGATATGGTGAATGGCTTCGTTAACAGCTGATGGCCATACATCCAAACTCTTATAAAGAATCTGGTTTTTGACTTGCTTCACTCGTTTCTTCGTACTGCCCATACCAATGCCCATGGTCGAAGAGCCGGACAGCTGTGTCTTGACAATGTCATCCAGTTCCATTTCATTGGTCCGTGTCGTGAGCTGAGGGTCGTAGACAATCGGATAGTACCCGCCGCTCACTTTGCGGTCATTGATAGTATACGGTTTCGCCCGGACACGCCCCATGCCGGAACCGTACAAGCGTTCCTGGACTTTATTCCGCTCCGGCCAGTATTGTTCCAGCTGGCCCCAGACAGCTTCCAGGAAGTCCAAGTCCTTATTGCTTAAAGCCCGCGAGAAAATATCCTCAATTGTGGCTTCATTGGCCTTCTGTGCTTCGTTCTTGGCGTGTCGGTTCGCTTCATCAAGGACGCGCTGCCGCCCTTCCTGGTTACCCCAGTTCAAAGCCATGACGAGGAGCTGTTCTTTCGTGAATCGTTCGACGCTACCGACAGCATACAGTTTCTGGCTGCGCATCTTCCGCCACTCCGTATTCGAGTACATGTGATAGATCCGCGCAAATTCCCGACATGCTTCCTGCTGCATAGTGAGTTCCCGCCGGCTGGCCCGGTCTATAGGCTTATAGATGAATTGCATCCAATCATCACCCATATTCCGCAACAGCGTTTCAATTTTTGTCAGCGATAACAAGGCGTCGCTGAGCAGTTCTTTTCCCCGGCCTTTACGGTTCTGGTCGTTCCGGTCTTGTTCGGCATCCCAGTTTTCCCGGTGTGGCAAAGATTGCGCCAGGCGGGCAGCGGCATCGGAAATAGCAATGACACTGCCGTCTGTATCGGTAAGGGTATTGGCTTCGTAATCGCGACGGGACACTTTATTGACAGCCCGGATAGCTTCGTTAATGTCCCGAAATTGAACCATTGTTAGGTCTTTATCGTATTGGATACGGTCCTTTCCATCAACGATAGCCCGAATCCAGGGCGCTACCAAGTCATCCTGCTTCGGTGCTGTGTTCTGACCTGTCGCATAATCCGGCGACAGGTCCCGATAAATATAGTCCCAGTTCAGCGGCACCGGATTCCCTTTATCATCCAGCGGCGGCCGGCCGTCGCGATCAGTCATGCCGAGGTTATAGGCCAGGTGTTGGATGAAGTACCTTGCATGAGGTCCCATGCGCACTGGATGGTCGGCGCGGCCTAATTGTTTAAGTATCCTTTTGATACCGTAGATTTCCTGGCCGTTCATGTCGAGGGACCCGCTTTCCCCTGCCATGGCCCGACGAATATAATCAGCATTATCTTTGGCGGCCCTGGCCATAGCATAGAATTTCTGTGCATTGGCTTTTTCCATGACTGCCTGCTCGAAGGATCCGGCACTCATGTACTGGTCCGCCCGATGACTAGCCGCTTTGGCTTTGATTTCATAGTGCCGCCACGTCGTCGCCTCCGATACTTTCATCGCATCCATTTCTTCACGAGCCAGTCGTAACATGGCCATGTCACTGCCCTGGACCATGTCGCGGGCCCGATTGAGGCCGTGGATGACATCGTTCAACGAGTCCTTCAGTTCCTTGATGACCTTGGCATTTTCCTTCTTGTTCGCCTGGTCCTTTTCTTTTGTGTCGGCCAGCTGCTTCTTCAGCTCTTTGATTTGCTGGTTCTTTGACAGGATACTGTCCTTCAGTGCGCCTTTTTGTGCGGCATTACGGTCGATTTCGACGCCCAGGATTTTCCGGAGCTGTGCCGCAATCTGCGCGTCGGTACCGGATACATTGCTGACGTCGCGAAGGGCTTTGACACATTCCGCAATATAGCCGTTCATTTTCCGGCGCATAGCGGCCGCTTCCAGCTGATTCAAGGCCATCTGTCCGTTTGTCGACGCTAACATCTCGTCAGCTTCAGCACGTATCATGTCCGGCGTCATGGTCATGTCTTCTTCATAGGTCTTGCGGATGGATTCTACATACTGGTCCGTCCGTTCTTCCAGGGAACCGCCGGCTGCTTTTAGTGCTTGTTTAAATTCCGCATCATCGGCATAGCCTAATTTGGCCAAGATGCCGGCGCGGGCTTCGGGCATGTTGTTGTAGATATTCTCATACTGATAAATCGGATTTTCAGTACACAGCTGTTTTTGATAAGCAAGGCGTTCTTCTTCCAGCCCCTGCTGACGGTCGGCGGCATCCCGCTGACGGGCTTCCTCTTCATACTGACCCAGGAGTTTTTCTTTTGCCTGCTCCTTGATTTTTTCGGCCCACTTCTGAATCATCATGCCTTCGCTGCCGGATAAATCGCCGGAAAAGCCTTTCCGGTTCCAGGCATCGAGTTCGCGGATCCGCGCCCAGGTTTCGATTTCATCGTCCGACGCCACCATTCTGTCCATAGCCCGGCGGACATCGTCTGTCGGTTCTTTGCCCAGGTTTCGCAAATCCCGATAAATGCCGATAAGCCATTTCTTGAAACGCCGGAACGGTCCCTGTAATTCTTTTACAGGCGCTTTCCCTTCGGCGATATAGCGTTCAAAGGCACGGGCGAAGCGTTCCTGCATCCAGCGTTCTTCGGCGGCTTTAATGGCCACAGTATCGCCACTTTCGCGGGCCTTCCGGATAGCGGCTTCATAGCCTGTAAATTCCTTCTCTAGCCGTGTCCCCTTGTAGTCGTCCAGTCTTCCGCCAGCATAAGACGCCCAGTTCTGAATTGTATGCCAGTCCTCGACAAGCTGTTTCGGCGCTCCGTCTTCCTGCACCATACGTTCCATTTCCGTCAAATACATATGGGCTGATTCGTGGATGAAAGAGGACTGGTCGGCTGCATCGAAGAGATGGATAGCACCAGTGTTAGCGTCGAAGGCACCACGGATTTTACCCTGACGGTATGCCTGGTTATATTTGTCGATGATCTGAATGGCCTTGTCATCAAATACGACATAGCAACGGCCATCATAGGCATCATCATAGGTAATACCGTGGATTCCTTGTGCATTTAAATATTTCGACGTTTTTTCTATGTCTTTCCCGTCTGATAATGCATCAGTCAAATAATTGTAGATTTCTTTACCTGTTCCAATGCCTTTTTCCAATGTGGCTTCCGGGTTTTCCATAGCCGCTTCTATCAACTGATTCCGCTTCTTGTCGCCAGCCCCTTTAGCTTCTTTGGCCTGTTGCTTTGCTTCTGGAAGTTCTTTTTCCCACCTTTTACTTTCTGATTTCATGTAGGAAGTATCGTTTATCTGTTCGTCGGTGTAGCCTTGTTTTTTTAGACTGTCTAAGGCAATCCGCTTTCTAAACGCCGGAAGCCCTTCCCATCCCAGACTAGCGTCGTGGCAATGCTTTATGTTTAATTCCACTTTCCGCAAGGCTGTTTCTGCTTGGATTTCATCTTTAGTACTACCCATAGCTTGGCGCAACCATTTTGTCCAGAAGGCTTGTTTCTGTTCCATAGACAAAGATTGTACTGCCTGAAGAATCTTAGTTTGAACGCCTTTCATCTGGTCTTTGTAACGCTTGTCTTCATCCAGCAACTCTTTGTTGGCCGGAACGTCGATTTCATATAAAACCGACGGAAGCCCGCGGTCTTTCATTTCTTTTTTGTATTTCTGAGCAGTCCGCTTGCTTTTCGCGGCGTAAATGCCCCAGCCGTGCATACTCGCTCCGGTGCCACTGCCGATTTTCCCTAAATCAAAATTATCAAAATCTACACCACTTCCATGCCAGGCGCGCTGCTCAAATCGTTGTCCGAATTGGACATCGCTTCCGGTTCCGCCAATATAGATGGGATGAGCGGCGGCAAAGTCATTAGCCGTGTAAGCTGTATCGCCGTAGTCCCGGCGGATTTGTGCCCACCGTTCGGCCATGCGGGCGTAGAGGTAGGCGTTTTCTTTGGCCGCCTGAGATACGGCCTGGTTCCCCTGCCGGAAGGTTTTTACAGCGTCTTGATAAACGGCCGCACCTTCTTTGCTGAAGGTCTTGCGAAGGGCGTAGTCACTATGGCTGAGTTCTTCGAATTTTCCGCCCATATCGCGCAATGTTTCATAGCGCTGTTTAGCAGCTTCTGCGTTGGCATCCCATTGTGGCAGGAGTTCCGGCGATGAGGCAGCTAATTCAGCCCGTTCATTTTTATAAGCGACATCGAGCATCTGATCTTTCGTCGCTTTACCGCCGTACTCTTTATACATATCGCTATACCAGGGTTCATTGTTACTCATGCGATAGCCACGTCCGGTCTGGACGTTATCATGGCCGTCTGTATCGGCCACGATAATAGATACGCCCTGGGGCTTGTAGGTCCAGTAATACTTAAAATTGACCGCGTCTTCATATTGCTTACGAGCGTCTTTCAGCGCTTCTTTGTAAGCAGATTGCAAGTCATAGGGATTGCGATAGACGACGTCACGGGCAGCATCCTGTTCGATGGCATCGGCATTTCGAAAATGTTCCTGCATGATTTCTTCGGAGATGGCATCGCTCTTATCGTTGGCAATGTCGCGAAGTTCCTGTGCCAGAGCGTCCATGCGCTGCTTTCGTTCGCGAAGCGCTGCCAAATGCGTACCGCCTTGGTTCATGGTAGAGGCATCCATGAGGGTATTCGTATCAAATGATTCGTCGGCCCGCTGCGCAAAGACGCCGGTCTTGATTTCCAGATCCGTGCCATTCTGTACCGCTGTATCTACCTGTTCCGGCGTCACTATATCCCGTTTTACGAGGTCATTCAGTACGTTGACGCCTTCCGGTGTCCGGGCAAGTTCCTGAGCATCGGTGTAGATAGTGCCCATATCGTGCTGTTCGGCCTGGCTTTGGATGACGGTTTGATACGTGGACGGAGAGTCTGTAGCCAGCTTATTGTCCGATTTATTAGCCACAAGGTCTGTAATCATTTGTTTTTCTACGTTGCGCTGATATTCTTCGCGCCAGGCGTCGACTTTGAGGCTGGCAATATTACGCATGGCGTTATAGTGCCCGACCGCATGCATACCGGTTCCCATGGCGCCCATGCCGAGGGCGGCCGGGACAGCCTCTACCATCGCGTCGACGGCGTTGTTGAGCACATCGCCGACAGTGTTCCATCTGCCCTTATGATGGATTCCATATTCTACGTTGGTTGCGACGTCACTGATGACGGACTGCACGCCTTCTTCCGTCAATTCAGACAGCGTCCCACGGGCGTACTGTTTCGCTCCTGCAATGGCGGCAATCTTAGCCAGGGCTAATTTGCCCTGGTTTACTACGTCCCGTTGAGCAGCCGCATTGGTCAGCAGGGATTTTGCGGCGTCTTTGCCGAAGGCCGCTTTAATCGGACCATAGCCAAATTCTAATAATCCCAATTCGACGGCTCCGTTCAGCGCGCCGACGACGGCACTATCAGTCAGCATGTTCGCCCGGCTGTATAAAGGCTTTCCATTCGACTGCTGCTGTGCCATCTGCCAATAGCGGTCAGCCATGGATTGTTTACTGATTTCATTGTATAAGCCGGTCCGCAACCCCCAGGCGGCCCCGGTCGCACCGGCGGCGGCTAAGATGGCCGCCGAGCCAGCCCCGAGTGTTTCCGGGCCAGCCGCGGCGGCAGCAGGAGCGGCCGTGGCCATAGCCAGGGCCATGCCCTTCGGGACATACTGGAGAGCACGCAACCCCTGAGTTCCGTAAATGGTCAACTGCTGCACGGTATCATAGACGATTTTCCCCAGCGCCGATGTGGGCCGGTCTTCTTCCTGGTAGGCTTTGAGGCGCTGTGTGATTTCGTCGACTTCCGGTTTGACGGTATCCAGATCTTCACCATTGACAGCTTTCATCTGTGCATCATAGAGTTTCACCATATCGGAGCCGGAATTAAATGCGTCAGCAAAGAGTTCACCCGCACTGTTGAAGGCATCGCCAATACGTTCGAAGATGCTGCGAGTATCATTCAAGTCTCGGTGATTCCGCAAGGCCAGGGCCGCACCAACGGGGTTTTCCTGCCGGAATTCCGCCAACTCCGGATAGTATTTATCCAGCGTTTCCGGCGAATACCAGTTATTGCCAGGAAGAAAGTCATTGATAGTCAATAAGGTATCGCGTTTCTTCGTTTCTTCAAGTAGTTCGGGATGATCTACCATATACTGCGGCGACACGCCGAGCATAGGGGCATAGGTATCGGCATCCTTGAGTACCTGCGCATTTTCGTTGAAAAGATTGCGCCAAATGTCGCGGGCCGAATCGACGACCCATTCAGCGGCCTTCTGCCATTCCGGCTTTTCTTGCGGCTCTGGTGGGTTCAAGTTCCCCGTGATGGTTGGCGTTGTCAGTAAATCCGGTACTTTACGCATGACAGGCCGGCCGGATGCGATAATTTCCCCAATTTTCTCATCATTGGCGGCCGCTTCCTGGGCTTCGGCTTCATGCCGTTCAGCCGTTTCTTCTGCCGATGGCGTAATCATGGCCTGCGTCTGTTCTTTGACGGGTGTTATTTTAAGGGCATCGCTCATATCGCCCGACGTATCAAAGGTATAGTCTGCCATATTTCCTC
>OBJO01001045.1_pt1 | contig 10524 bp, 7 predicted proteins | sample 1481741 | NCBI WGS metagenome assembly OBJO01 (sample SAMN06140803, study PRJEB22556) | human gut metagenome | host: Homo sapiens | place: China: Beijing | collected 2014 | reverse complement strand
ACCGAGCATAATCGGCGAAGAAATCAACAACGCGCAAGCCGAACCTATGATATCGACGACACGTTTCACCACAGCAGTAGCAGTAGTGTATTGCGGCAGACTCGCCAACAACACCGGCTGCTCAGCCGTATTACGCAAATATAGGCGGTGACCGCTCACATCAGCCAAAGACACGGCCAACGCAAGCTCCATGCCCAAAGATTCCACTGCAAGAGAGATACCATGCAGCATTTCGGAATCACGAGACAGCACGTCGGCAACATACACTTCCTGCGCACCCAAGCTTTCGCACGTGCGGGGGAACGCGGAATTAAGCGGAATCACCTTCAGCTTGTCGGCACCTTCAATGGAAGGATCCGGCTCGAACGAAGTGACCACATACGCATCTTTCTTTCTGCCGTCAGCTTCGATCGGGCATACTGCGACCGGCGAATACCCCCAATTGGAATAATCCTGCATGGTACGCAACGCACGGTTAATGCCGTCGGAAGAACCAATCACCACGGTCCTATACTTGCAAGAACCTTTTTTGCGGCTGCGATGCAACCACTGACGCATCTGCCAACGGGCAATCACTTCCAGGAGGAACGCGATGATCGGGGCAACGATAAGTGCCGTTCGTGGAAGCGCAAGTTTGAAAATAAACGCAATCGAGCAATACGTAATAATAGTGAGCAGCGAAGCGTTGATGATCTTCGCGTACAGCTCATAGCCCTCCGCCATCACATGCCTATGGTATGCACCGACGATTGTAAGGCTCAATACCCAAATGGCACTGAAGCAAACAAGAAATAGCCCAAATGGCATGACGCTACCGATGGCTTCATATGCAGAATTGTTTGCCCACAGGCTGAACGCGAGAGAAACCAGCATGACGGCAAGGTCGACCATTACCAGACAGGCAACGAACGAATATCTCCACCCCGGAACGACCTGCTTCTTGACCCTCTTACAGCTATGCCCGTCCCCATCAACGGGAAACGGCGTGTTCGAGAATGTCATCGGTTCAAACTGCGAAACGTTTTGAGCTTGATCCTGAACATGCGTCCGCTGCTTATGCCATGCGTTGGAGGAAACAATATGTATTTCCTCCGTCTTTGGCGTTGAATCCGAATCGCAGGAGTTCCCTCGCATGTCCAATCCCTTCAGTCTGGCTCTCACACTCCATCCTTCTAGGGCAGATTACCCCCCCCCCCCGAGTAACATCCACCACCCTAGAATGGCATAGAAGGGTGATGGATGTCGGTACTCCCACAATCAGCTGCGGAGGAGGATTTCCTCCAGGGCGCCAATCACCGCATCGGGCATGCCGGAGGTGACAAACAGCTCGTTGCTGAAACGGGGCGCGGTATCGAAGGTGCGCAGAGCCCCGAGCGCACGCACTCCTTGCTCACGAATCGCCTGCATCGCATGCTCTTTGGAAATGTACGGCATTTGCGCATGCAAGAGCACGTCAAGCACGTCCTGTTCGACTGAATTCTCAGCAATCTGCAGTCCGTCTGCAATCGTAACGTTCAAGCATGCAGTAGACGGCACGTCGCGCACAACGACCGACAGACTCAACGTCTGCTGATCGTATGTAATTTCTGCAGTATTGCAAGCTTTACCGCCAATTTCGATACGAACGTTCTGCGTGTCTGGCTGCGCAACTCCACGGAACACAATCTCCCAGTTACGCTGTGCCGGAATGGCTTCAGCACAGCCTTCCACCGGACTGATGGTGAACTGCGTGGCATTGTCCGTATTCTTCCAGTCAAGGCTCATGCGCGTATCGGCAACATGAGTTTGGCCATCGCAAGACTCGGCAGATGCAGAACCGGAAGCAGCAGAGGCCACAGAACCATCGTCTTCCTTGAGTGTGAACGAACCGTTCGCACCGGGGAACACCAGCACCTGCAGGGACTCCGGATTGCCTAGATCATTCACCTTATTGCCCTCGCCAAGCTGCTGCAACGGCACGATACCGCCAGCCTTGGCAAACACCGGCATACGGTCGATCGCACGCCACACTTCCAAACGACGCCCGGACTTCCCTGCCGAAACGTAACGGCGACCGTCGAAGAAGTCATACCATTCGCCTTGCGGCAGCCATGCTTCCGTGCTACCCAGCTGCGCGAAATCGTCATTGTCAGAAACAATTGGTGCAACCAGCAGCTCAGTACCGAAACGGAATTCGTCCGGCACCTCGTACGCCTGCGGATTGTTCGGATCCGCCCAATACATCGGCTCCACCAATGGCATGCCCTCAAACGCGGCGCGATAGTTCATGGTGTACAGGTACGGCAGCATCATATGGCGCAGTCGCAGCGAACCCACCATGGAATCGCGCACTTCCGCGGAGAAGTTCCACGGCTCCTTGCCCATGAACTGCGAATTGCTGGAATGCAGGCGATTGATCGGGCTGAACGTGCCAAGCTGGTACCAACGGGCTTCCAAATGCTCGTTACGATAGCCACACATATGACCGCCAATATCGTGACTCCACCATCCGTAGCCGATATTCGACGCGGTAGCAGTGAAATACGGCTGGAACTGCAAGGATTCCCACGTAACAATGGTGTCTCCCGAGAAACCGACCGGATAGCGGTGCGAACCCGGGCCAGCATACCGCGAGAAGGTGAGCGGCCAACGGTTGTTGCGTCCCGCACGGCTCACGTTGCGTTCGGATTGCTCGACATGCATTTCATGCTCATCTCGAACGCCCGGCTCGGCGCACTTTTCGCATTCGCAGTTCTCCCCTGCGTTGCGTTCGGAAGAAGTCTCGTAGCGCCCGGAATCCAGGTAGTGCAAGTGGTTGAGCACCCACAGCGGGTCGAGTCCCGGCTGGCGGGTCACGCCGCCCTGCTGCCAGTCGAGCCACCAGAAGTCAACGCCTTCGGCTTCCATACGATGATGCATGTCGAAGTAGGCGCTTACGAAATCCGGATTCGTCAGGTCGAATTCCACCGCCTCTTCGGTTGCGGGATCGATGCCGACGCGCTTGGCCACCGCCTCATAGTCGTCTTCGAACGCGCGCACGCCGTCTCGCGGATGCACGTTCAACGTGGCTTTCAGGCCGCGCTCGTGCAAGTCGCGCAAGAACGCCTTATGGTCCGGAAACAGCTGCTTATCCCACGAATAGCCGGTCCAACCGGAACCGTATTTCGGATCGACATCGTCCACGCGGTGCCAATCCATGTCGATCACGGATGTGGTGAATGGAATGCCTTCGCGCTTGAACCGGTCCATGAGCTGCAGGTATTCGTCTTGCGTGTAGCGGTAGTAGCGGCTCCACCAGTTGCCGAGTGCGAAGCGCGGCAGCAGAGGCGTTGGTCCGGCCAGCTTGTAGAAGTCTTGCACCGCTTCGGTGTAGCGGCGGCCATAGCCGAAGAAGTAGAAGTCGGTTTCCGCGTGATCGCGTGGCATAACCCAAGCCCCCAGTGGATTCGGTTTGCCGTTCACTTCGTATGCTTCCACGATCACGTTCGCGGCGGAATCGTCGAGTACCGCCCATCCGTCTCGCGAAATCACACCGTCGCCGAGCGGAATCGCACCATTCGCCTCGTCGAGCGTGCGCGCGGTGCCTTTGAGATTATGCTTCGGCTCGTCGCCGTAGTGCCACGTATTGAACTGGGTGTCGGCCACGCCCTTGACTACCACGCTCAAGCCTTCTTTGCTGAACGGCTTGCCATCGTACGTCACATATAGCGCGGGGGTGTCCACAATGAGCAGTCCGTCGCGATGTGTCACCGTGAATTGCGGATCGGCACCGAAATCGCGGTTGACCACCATCTGCGTGAGATTGTCCTCAAATTCACCGGAATCTGACCATTCGAAACGGATCAGCGATTCCGTTAGAATGCCAATCCTCCAATGCTCCCCCTGCAGGATCGACGCTTCTCGCATATTCGGCCGCGCCTTGCGCACATAGTCGACGAACACCGTGCCGGCTGCGTTATCTAATGCGTTGTTTGCCATGCTACTCCTGCCTTACTTGCTACTGCCCGTCGCAATACCTGCGATGAACTGCTTCTGGAAAATCATATATACAATAATCACTGGAACAATTGCCAACGAAGTCGCTGCGAACAATCCGCCGTAATCGGTGCCATATTGGCCGTTGAAGGCCTTCAAGCCGACAGCGAGCAGCTGCTTGTGTTCGTCAGTAATCATCAAGAATGGCCACAGGTAGTCTTCCCAATTCCACAGGAAGGTGAAGATGGCGAGCGCCGCGATGGTGTTGTGGCTCATTGGCAGAATGATGCTATGGAAGATTCTGGTTTCGGATGCGCCATCGAGTTTTGCCGCTTCAATGAGTTCGTCAGAAATTCCCGAGATGGATTGACGGAACAGAAAGATGCCGAATGCGCTGATCATGCCAGGAAGCACGAGCGACGTGTAGGTGTCTTGCAGACCCCAGTTGGTGAACATTTCGTATTGCGGAATGATGGTCACTGCCCAAGGAATCATCATGGTGCTCATAACGATGCCGAAAAGCAGGTTGCGACCACGGAATCGCATTTTAGAGAACACGTAACCAAGCACTGCACTTGTGTAGATTGCAATACCGGTTTTCAGTACTGCTACAATCAGCGAGTTTGCGAACAATCGCAAAAAATTGAACTTTTCTTGGATGCTCACATAATTGTCAATCGTGGATGGCTTAGGGAATAATCCTCCGGTCACTTTGACGATTTCGCTATTTGGCGCGAATGATGAAATGAACATCCAAACAAATGGAACAATGGTGATGATGGCGACGATGAAGAGCAGAATCGTAAGAATGATGCCGCCAATTTTACGTGATTTCATACCAGTTCCTCCGAATCTCCAGAAACCTTGAACATGATGAGGGTGAGCACACCAGTGAACAGGAAGAGCACAACTGCCTGAGCTGATGCGACGCCGAAGTTGTATTTCTGGAATGCCTGATCAAAGATGAGATAGCTGATGGTGTAGGTTGACGTGCCCGGTCCGCCTTCGGTCATGACGAGAATCTGCACGTATGCCTGCAGGTAGCTGATCAGTGACGTGATGACAATGAACAAGGTGGTTGATTTAAGCAGCGGCAGGGTGATTTTGAAGAAAATCTGCACTGAGTTGGCACCGTCGATGGCGGCCGCCTCGTACACGTCTCGAGGAAGATTCATGAGACCGGCCAAATATAGAACGGTCGCGTAGCCGAAATCCTTCCAAATGGTCATGATGATGACTGCCGGCATGGCCCATTTGGTGTCGTGCAGCCAGTTGATGTCGAGTCCTGTGATTTTGTCTACCATGCCGAACTGCGGGTCGAACATCCACATCCACACGAAAGAGACTGCCACGAGCGGAGTGATGGTCGGCATGTAGAACAGACCGCGGAGGGTATCTTTGCATTTGACGAGTTTGGCGCTGAGCAGCAGGGCCAAACCGAGACCAAGCACAATGCGGAAGAGTGTAGAAACACCTGCGAATACCGCAGTGTTCCCCATGGAAGTCCAGAAGAGTTTGTCTGTGAGGATCTGTTTGAAGTTGTCGAGCCCAGCCCAATCATAAGTGCCGATCAGAGGATTCCAGTTATGCAGACTGCCCGCGAAGGCTTTAAAAATTGGGTAGGCCAGGAAAATGGCGAAGTAGACCACCAAGAAGGCAACGGCCATGTTGCGTAGGGTGAAAATTCTCGATACCAGAGATTCACCATTTTTGTTTTTCATTGAATCTCGCCTCTCTGTGAGTCGATTCGACCGTTTTGTTACGCAATACAGAATGCCGGATCGAAGCGAATAAGAAGATTGAACGTATCTCGTAGATAAAAGGCAGTCGCGGCGCGGAAGAAGAATCGTACCGCGACTGCCCGGATTGGAAAAGGGATCGGAAAGGATATATCGGTATTACTTATGTTCGTCGAAGTAAGCGTACTTGCTTTCCATTGACGTGAAGTCAGAGCTCTTCATGTCGGTATCCATCTGATCCTGGGCCTTCTTGAGAGCTTTATCGATGGACATGCCGTTCTGGAAGACGTTCTGGAAAGCAGTGGTGCCGCTGGATTCAACGGTGGATGGTGCCGGCCCCGGCCAGATCAGTCGGTCTACGCGTGGCTGGATGGCGGTCATGACCGGCTTGGAGAGAATGTCCTTGTCGTTCTGCAGCGAGGTCTTGGCTGGGAAGGAGTTCAATTCGGATACCGCTTCACGAATGTAATCATCGTTGGCAAGCAGGTACTTGATGAAGTCTTGGGCAACGGCCTGCTGTTCCTTGCTCTGGTTCTTGTTGACGCCCGGAGTAGATTCGCCGTTGTAACGGTCGTATGCAAACGGAGTGTCTTCGGAGAAAGTTGGGGTGGCGAACACACCGTAGTCAATATCTGGATACTTTTCTTTCAGCGTGCCTTCCATGTGGCCCCAAGCGTAGATCATCGCAGACTGGCCGTTACCGAAACTTTGGGTGTAATCGTTACCGAAGTCAACAGATCCGACCTTGTACTTGTCATACAAATCCTTGAGGAACTGCATGTTTTCTTTGGTCACATCGTTGTTGTAGTTGGCTTTCTTGCCATCTTCGCTGAAGAGCAGTTCACCCTTCTGATAGTTCAGACCTTGATAGATGGCGCTGTAGGCATCGCCGTTGAAGTTGAAGCCGGCCTGCGTCATCTTGCTGCCGTCGGTCTTGGTGAGCTTTTGGGCGACCTGGATGAATTCGTCCCATGTGGTCGGAATGTCGGCGTCGGTAAGGCCCGCTTCGCTCCACAATGTCTTGTTGTAGTAGATGTTGCCGGTGTTGATCACGGAGTCGATGTACTTGACTTTACCGTTCTCATCTTCATGTACGGATGCGGTGGAGTAGTCGGATTCCAGAGACTTGGTGTCGATATCGTAATCCGCTGCGTATGGACGAATCAACGCATCGTGAGAGTTGTGGATGTTGAAAACAGCAGGACCGTTTTTGCCTTTCAGAGCCAACGGCAGCTTGGTCCAATAATCATCCCATGAAACATTCACCGTTTTGATGGCGACGTTCGGATACGTCTTCGTGTAGGACTCAATCATCTTGTAGACAGGATCCGTGCCCTTGCTGCCCCAGCTCCAGTACTCGAGCTGGATTGGCTTGCCGTCGTTCACGAGATGATTGGGGTCGTAGGTAATGGTGTTGCCGATAACATCAAGCCCTTTGTCGGCTTTCGTATCGGTTGTGCCGGAGGTGGCATTGCTGTTCCCGCACGCAGCCAAGCCGACGATGCTCAAGGCTGCCACTGCCACTGCGATACCTTTGTTGATTTTCATATCTCTCCTTACGTCCTCGTAAGCCTTCATCCGCCCCTTGCGGACAAGCAATAGCATACGACAAGGGTTTCATATTGGCAATTCAAGGTTTTTTAAAATGTAAACGGTTTCATTTGAAACCCGTTTCATCTCACCGCTGTGAGCGTGCACACATTGTTTTTCATACGGCGTGTCGTATCGCAACCCTTTTCATTCATCTTTCAACTCTGTAGCCATGAGGACGGCAATGATGGTAGGCTGAAACCAACAGTGAAAAACTTTCGGAGGCACCATGAAAGCGAGCATCGGCGATGTGGCACTGAAGGCAGGCGTATCGAACGCTACAGTCTCACGCACTTTCGCACACCCTGAACAGGTGTCAGAGGCAACACGGTTGAAAGTGCAGGCCGCAGCCGATGCGTTGAATTTCAGCGTTTCCAGATCGGCAGGAATTCTTAAATCCGGTAGAACCTATCGCATAGCATTATTGGTCGGCAGCGGCGTCATCGAATGGTTCACCGCCGAAATCATTGCCGGACTTAATGATGTTTTGCGTGACGCCGGGTACGATCTGGTCATCTACCCCATCGAGGGGTCGGAAGCGCGCGACGCATTCTTCGAGGAACTTCCCGTACGCAACAACGCTGATGCCGTATTCGTTTCCTCATTTGGCATCAGCCCCGACGAAGTCAAACGTCTCGGAACCGCAAAAATTCCGATTATCGGCATCAATACCACCAGCGAAGGATTCGACGCAACTGTCGGTATCAACGACAAAGAAGGCATCAAACTCATCGTTCGGCATCTCGCCAAGCTGGGACATCGTAACCTGCTGTATTTATATGAAAGCTTTTCCTCCACATTGGGATTCAGCTCATTTAACCGCATTTCCGGATTCCAAGAAGCCTGCGATATGATTGACGGATTGACCGCCCGCACACTGGCAGTGCAAAAAGGCGACAGCATTCTGGATGCGGCAATTTCCGAAATCCTGGCGCAAGACAACCCACCCACCGCATTGTGTTTCCATCAGGACTCACAGGCAATTCCATTGTTCTTCCGCCTTCAACGCAGTGGCCTTTCCGTGCCTGGAGATATTTCCGTAACCGGATTTGACGACAGCACCTTCGCTAAGGAGGCTGAGCTAACCACCGTTCGACAGCGCCCATACGACATGGCCGTCGATGCGGCGCAAAAGGCTCTGGCGCTCATCGAAGGACAACCCATCGAGGAACCATTCGAGACATTCCCCGTTCAGTTGCAAGTACGCGGATCAACCGCCAAACCACGCGCCACCCCTCTGCTGTAGGCCGCAGCGTGTAATCGCACGAGATCGCTTCGCGTAATATCCCCATTTCAACCTGGCCGCATCTGCGTTATGTATGGCAGATTTGTAGCGGGCTTTCGATCAAACAGATGTTGGGCAGTTTTACATGGCATTTATCAAAGATCTTGTTTTCTGCCGCTCCACACTCAAAGAATTCAACCAGAAAATACCGATTGCTTTTGCAGCCGCATCAATTAAATGCCAGCAAAAATCCATTCAAGACGTTGCTGCCAGCAACACCTCGGAAAGTAAAGTAAAAGTTGTGACCAATAATTCGGAGGCATCGCCAAGCAATGCAACCGTATTAAAATTCGGTTCGATTAAGGTTCGATAAATCTACCTCACCATTTTTGCTTATGGCGAGGCAAAATACATCCTTCCCACATGGCTTTGCTGCTTTTTGTATCTTTTGTTGTTATCCGTTGCCACTTGTCGGCATCGGCACGGCATGTCAGTATCATGTGCGTATGCGACTTCTTGGCAATATTCTGTGGCTGATTTTGGGTGGACTGCTGCTCGCCGCCGGTTGGGCGATTATCGGCCTGGTGCTGTGCGTCACCATTGTGGGCATTCCGCTGGGCATTCAGGCGTTCAAGATGGCGGGACTCACGCTGACCCCGTTCGGCAAAACCGTGGTGTATGGCGGAGGTGTGGGATCGGTGCTGGCCAATATCGTATGGTTTGTGTTGGCTGGCGTATGGATGGCGATTGGCTACATACTTGCCGGCCTGCTGAACTGCGTCACCATCATTGGCATTCCGTTCGGCATTCAATCGTTCAAGATGGCCAAATTAGCGCTATGGCCGTTCGGCTCGCAAATCCGCAGCTTGTAAATCACTTCAGATCACTTCACCCAACATAGACGGCCATCGACTGCCGTCTTGCATATAAGTATCGAGGAGCTGCGGTCCGAACAGGCCGTGACCACTGCACCCTAAGCAACGAAACACGTCTCATTTCGCTTATGGCAGCTCCAGAGCGGCAAGGCTCAAAAAACTGAACAGTCGAACATTACCTACCCAAATGATTGCTAATGCCAACCGCCTTGTGGACAGGTTAAAGAATACTTGCGATAGCGGCTTCTCTAACTGTAAGTTATCTAGAAGAAGACATCCGTACCCCGTCAAATATGGTTACTTGCGCAGCTTGCTTGCCGCGAAGATAAACAATGGCAGCGCGGCGAACGCGTAGTTCTCGCACTGGATATACAGGTACACGATCAGGACAAGCCAGCAGATAACAGTCTTGCCCCAAACACCATGCTCGGCAGCTGCAGTATCGAAGTCAAGATGGCGGGACTCACGCTGACCCCGTTCGGCAAAACCGTGGTGTATGGCGGAGGTGTGGGATCGGTGCTGGCCAATATCGTATGGTTTGTGTTGGCTGGCGTATGGATGGCGATTGGCTACATACTTGCCGGCCTGCTGAACTGCGTCACCATCATTGGCATTCCGTTCGGCATTCAATCGTTCAAGATGGCCAAATTAGCGCTATGGCCGTTCGGCTCGCAAATCCGCAGCTTGTAAATCACTTCAGATCACTTCACCCAACATAGACGGCCATCGACTGCCGTCTTGCATATAAGTATCGAGGAGCTGCGGTCCGAACAGGCCGTGACCACTGCACCCTAAGCAACGAAACACGTCTCATTTCGCTTATGGCAGCTCCAGAGCGGCAAGGCTCAAAAAACTGAACAGTCGAACATTACCTACCCAAATGATTGCTAATGCCAACCGCCTTGTGGACAGGTTAAAGAATACTTGCGATAGCGGCTTCTCTAACTGTAAGTTATCTAGAAGAAGACATCCGTACCCCGTCAAATATGGTTACTTGCGCAGCTTGCTTGCCGCGAAGATAAACAATGGCAGCGCGGCGAACGCGTAGTTCTCGCACTGGATATACAGGTACACGATCAGGACAAGCCAGCAGATAACAGTCTTGCCCCAAACACCATGCTCGGCAGCTGCAGTATCGAAG
>OBJO01001044.1_pt1 | contig 10528 bp, 8 predicted proteins | sample 1481741 | NCBI WGS metagenome assembly OBJO01 (sample SAMN06140803, study PRJEB22556) | human gut metagenome | host: Homo sapiens | place: China: Beijing | collected 2014 | reverse complement strand
CCAACTAAGAAAGAGATGGAAGCAGGCGCTATCAACTGTGATGTTGAGGTTCTTAAGGAACTTGAGGGCAGAGGAATCCTCTTCTCAGCACCTAAGGTAGAGCATGAATATCCTCATTGCTGGAGATGTGATACACCACTTATCTACTATGCAAGAGAGTCATGGTTTATCAAGATGACAGACCCAGAAGTTAAGGCTAACTTAATTGCTAATAATAAGACAATCAACTGGATTCCAGAGACAATCGGTACAGGACGTTTCGGAGCATGGCTTGAAAATGTTCAGGACTGGGGAATTTCACGAAACAGATACTGGGGTACACCTCTTAATATCTGGCAGTGTGAGGACTGCGGTGAGATGATGTCTATCGGAAGTATCGAAGAACTTAAAGAAAAGTCAGACAATTGTCCAGATAATATTGAGCTTCACAGACCATATGTTGATGCAGTTACATGTAAGTGCCCTAAGTGTCAGGGAACAATGAAGAGAGTCCCAGAAGTTATTGACTGCTGGTTCGATTCAGGTTCAATGCCATTTGCACAGCACCACTATCCATTTGAGAATAAAGAATTATTCGAGCAGCAGTTCCCAGCTAAGTTCATATCTGAAGCTGTTGACCAGACAAGAGGATGGTTCTACTCATTACTTGCTATCTCAACACTGCTCTTTAACAAAGCTCCATATGAGAATGTTATCGTTCTCGGACATGTTCAGGATGCAGATGGACAGAAGATGAGTAAATCAAAGGGTAACGCTGTTGACCCATTTGACGCATTACAGAAGCATGGTGCTGACGCAATCCGTTGGTACTTCTACGAGAATTCAGCTCCTTGGGTTCCTAACAGATTCAAGGATGAGTGGGTTTCAGAAGGTCAGAGAAAGTTCATGGGAACATTCTGGAACACATATGCATTCTTTGTACTGTATGCTAATATTGATAATTTTGATGCTACTAAGTATCAGCTTGAATATGACAAGTTTTCAGTTATGGACAAATGGTTATTATCAAAACTTAATTCTTTAGTTAAATTTGTTGATACTAACCTTGAGAATTACAAGATTACAGAGACTGCAAGAGCTCTTGAGGACTTCACAGATGAGCTTTCTAACTGGTATGTAAGAAGAAGCCGTGAAAGATTCTGGGCTAAGGGAATGGAGCAGGATAAGATAAATGCTTACATGACTCTTTACACAACACTTGTAACTCTTGCAAAGATTTCTGCACCAATGGTACCTTTCATGACAGAAAGCATTTATAGAAATCTTGTATGCAGCATTGATAAAAATGCACCTATTTCAATACATTTATGCGACTTCCCTAAGGTTAATGAGCAGTTCATTGACAAAAAGCTTGAGGAAACTATGGATGATGTATTAGACGCAGTTGTTATCGGACGTGCATGCCGTAATTCAACTAATATCAAGAACCGTCAGCCAATCAGCAAGATGTTTATTAAGGCAGACTGGAAGCTTGATGAGTTCTACACAGCTATTATTGCTGATGAGCTTAATGTCAAGGAAGTTGAATACACAGATGATGTCAGAGCATTTACATCTTACTCATTCAAGCCACAGATGAAGACTCTCGGACCTAAGTACGGAAAGCTTCTTAATGCAATCAGAACAGCTCTTACAGAGGTTGACGGTAACGCAACTATGGATAAGCTTAACGAGTCAGGAAGCTTCGAGTTAAATGTTGAAGGTCAGGCTATTGAGCTTTCTAAGGACGATGTTCTTATCGAGATGACTCAGAAGGAAGGATTTGTTGCAAGCAGCGACAAGGGTATCACAGTTGTTCTTGATACTAACCTTACTCCAGAGCTTATCGAGGAAGGTTTCGTAAGAGAGGTTATCTCTAAGGTTCAGACTATGCGTAAGGACGCTGGTTTCGAGGTTATGGATAAGATTAATCTCTATGTATCAGGCAACGACAAGATAGCTGATATTGTTAACAGAAATGCCGCTCAGGTTAAGACTGTAGTTCTTGCACAGGATATTATCACTGGAAAGACTGCAGGATTTGAGAAGGAGTGGGATATCAATGGTGAGAAGGTTACACTTGCTGTTGAGAAGCTTGCTTAATGCAGGTAATTGAATAAAAGTTATATTAAGCTGTGTGCTGGTCTTTGAGGCTGGTGCACAGCTTTTTTATGCTATAGAAATATTGATATATATTATTGTAAATGTTACTATTTAATTAAGAAAAATGTTGTATGCGGAGAAATCATAATGATAAAAATTGCAATATGTGATGATGACATTGATTTTATGGATAAGTATGATGAACGGATAATAGACATTTTTAATAAATGTACTATGGGAGATGAAACATATTCGGTCGTCAGATATCATTCGGGAAAGGAACTGCTGGATAATTATAAGAAAGACGGTGCAGATATATTTCTGCTTGATATAGACCTCGGTGACTGTAAAGGATATGAGGTGGGGCGTGAGCTTACATTTAGGGAGTCCGACCCGGCAATTATATATATTACTGGATATTCAGAGAATGTATATAATGCTTTTGTTGGCAGACCGATAGGATTTGTACAGAAGAAATGCCTTGAAAGTGACCTTGAAAAGTTTGTGTATGATGCAGTTTATCATGTTCGTAAGAGGGCGCAGAGAGTAGAGATTACAGGAAAAGATAGAAAATATGAGCTGGCAGCAGATGAAATAGTTGTATTTGAAGTGTATGACCATGAATTAAAGATTACTTTAAAAGATGGAGAAAAGATACTTAGTGGTTCGTTGCACACATATGAAGAGAAACTTGAAGAGTATGGGTTTATTAAAATATCGCGCTCAGTTATGCTCAATCCAAGATATATAAAAAATATATCCGGTGATGAAGCTGTCATGATAAATGGCAGTATTTATAAAATCAGCAGAAGCAGACGAAAGAATGTGAGAAGGGAATACGAATTATGTACGAGGCGGTAGAAGTGTTTGTAAATATTTTTCAGGCATTTGCAATAACATATTATCTTATAAAATGTCTTGGCCTGAAAGAGGGGAAGAATAGAAAATGTGCATATATAACAGGAGTTATAGTAACAGTTCTGTATCTTGAGATTATGAACAGAATTATATTTTTTGAGAGTGCGGGGGTGCCTATATATCTAGTCGTATCATTAACAATTAGCGCAGTATTCTTATGTGGGAATGTTGCCCAGAAGATTATGTATAATGTCGTGATGATGGTGGCAATTGTATGTGCCGCAATGCTAGGCGCTGGAATTGTAGGAGTAATAAAAGGAACAGATTTCTTAAAAGTAGGACAATATGGAGAATCAAGCAGGTATATTTCACTTGTACTTACGCAAGTGATTTTATGCATATTTTTCTATATGATAATTAAGTTTAAGACAATGAATGAGCATATGGATAACAGATACATGATGGTATTAAGTATAGTTCCGGTTGTTTCAGTAATTATATGCTGTCTGATAGTATATCAGGAAAATAAAAGTGAAAGCATTAGAGCATTATATACGCTGATTGCTGTGGTGGGAATAATCACGGTTAATATTATAAATATGGTACTTATGTCTATTGAACGAAAAGTCTACGAACATAATATGGAGGAAGAACTTCTTGTAGAGGCATACAGACAGAAAGAGAAGGACATTGAGGGGATAATTGAACTTCAGGAAAGATATAGCAAGTATAAGCATGATGAAAAGAACATATTAAGTCTTATTTCAGATTTAGCTGATAAAGGGGAAATGCAAAAAATAAAGAATATTACGAAGAAGTACACAGGGGAGCAGTCTGTAGAAAATGAAGTAATATGTTCTTCAAATGTTGTACTTAATTATCTTCTTAACAGGAAATTGTCACAGTGTGAAGAACTTAGAATTAAGAAAACATGTATTGTATTAGGAAATGTGCAGGAATCAATAGCTGATATAGATATGTATGTAATATTAGAAAATCTTATTGATAATGCTATGGAAGCAAGCCTGAAAACAGACAAGCCGGAGATATATGTGATGATATGCAGGACAGAAGATACATTGAGCTTTAATATAGGCAATTCGGTAATGAATGGCATTAAGGAAATAAATACAGATACTCAGACAACTAAGGAAGACAGCAGAAAGCATGGATATGGTTTGAAGAATATTAAAGATGTTGTTGATAAATATAATGGGGAAATATCGTATGAAATGCGTCGACCAGACTATATTATGTGCAGAGTTGAGCTGTCATTGGGAAAGTGAAATACAATTCGCGTCAAAAAATGACCGTTCGCGTAAATCGTATTGAAAAATATTGGGAATGTTGTAAAGTGGAGTCAGAAGATGGTAATTGGTTACAATAAGACAAATGAAAGGAGTGGTCATGAAAAATTGCATACTAAATGTGATAGCAAGTGCTGCTGAGAGAACAGCAAAGTCATCTGTTAATTCTGCATCATTCTTTACAATGTATCAGCCTAAAGAGCCAGAGGCATTAAAGAAGGATGAAATTGACAGGAAGAAGCAAGGAAACGGTATTTTTTAGGCGAATATGGAGGAATGTATATGAAAAAGAGAGAATATTAAGTGTATTTTTAATAATTGGTGTTGTTATAGGTAACATATTTTGGAAACCATGTTATGTAAAAGCAATAGAATCTGGTTATGATAAAATAACGGAAATAAATGATGATTTATTAGCGGCTAAATTAGTTGCAAAAAATTTTGTAAATACTATTGCTACTGAAAAAAATGGGTGGGAACAAAACAATTATCTGGGGAATAATTATACCGTTATATATAATTTAAAGAATGAAGAATGTGGATATATATTTAATGTTATAAACAATAATGAATCCAGTGGTTATGTGGTAGTTGGGAATGTAAAAAATGCATACGAAATTATTGAATATTCTTTTGAAAATAATTCAATAAATGATTTTTGCAATGTTAATGAAAAAGATAATATATATTTGGTTGAAGGGTATAATTATTTAAAACAAAAAGATGGCAAATATATAACACAGGACTTAGAAGAAATAAATATACATGATTGTAAAGATTTAAATATATCGGTCAAAGCTGAACAAAAAGAACAGGCAAATGAGCTTATACAAAAACTTAAAAATATGGATTTTGATGAAAAAAATGTATTGTGGGGTGATATATCATCTGGAAAATCAAAATCAATAAATAACGATGGTGGAGAGATTACATCAATTCAAGAATATCTAAAAAATTATGTTGGTGAATCATACACATATACATATAGTGATGCGAATTCTAATGTGTTATCTGGAACAGGGACATATACAATGGAAGAGTTGGATTCAGATGAGGCAAATTGTTGTACATTAGTTGCTTTGGCTAATGCAATGATTTATTATAGAAACAAAAAAGGATATTCTTCAATTTCCCTTTCAAATAATATATTATATATGGACATTAAAGCAAAAGCTACGAATTTGGGATATACAGATGAAGATGGACTTTCTGTGAGTAAAAACAATAATTTAGTAAATAACATTTTTTCTTCATATGGATATTCAGTTACAGGGAGTAATAATTATGGATGGACAAATACATCTGTAAAAAATGCAATAGATAATTATGGTCCAGCATTGATGTCGTTTGCAAGTGGATATTATTATAATCATACTGTTATGATTTATGGTTATAAAACATACAACGCTTCATCTGGATCATCATATGTTTTTTTTCTGGTTAGAGATGGATGGAATTCAGGGGTAAGATATGTTGCAGGAGCGGGGGCATGCTCATATGTTATATCATGTTTAACAACAATTAAAGCCTAATAGTATTGTTACTGTTTAAAAAGGAAGATGATATATGTATAAATATAAACAATTAACAACTTTAAATAAAAGGATATTATTTATATTAATAAGTATAACCTTTCTGATAGCCGCTATTATTGGTATTACATTTGCAATTGTATGGGGATCTTTTGGTAGGCAGCCAAAGAACAAAATAGGAATAATCATGGATGATGCATATTATTTTTCTATTTCTAACAAGGGAGTGTACAAGTATGTTCCTGAGAAATCTTTGGAAAGAGTTCTCAGGGCGTCAAGATATTCAGACTGGATAGTCGGGGAGGGAAGCATTTTCTATATTTACAGAAATAATGTGTTTGAGTTACGCGGTAATGAAAAGAAAAAGATTATTGATTTAAAGAAAAATAATGGAAAGCAGTATGCATTGAAAGCGGTTGAGGAAGGACAGCTTATTATTACATATAATGACGCAGACGATAATTCAGGGCATACATTATCGTATAATATAATAACGGGGGAACTTTCTGCCGGAGATGCGTATAAGAGCAGTACTGAAAGAAAATTTATTAACAATGGGCACATTGTTGCCCGCTCAGGAAATTATATTTATTATGCAGAAAAGCTTGCGGGAGATACTTCTTTATATTGTTATGACATTAAAGACGAATCCTCATGGCTTATGAATTCTGATATTGGCGTTAATACAGCTGTTACTGACGGAAAATGGTTTTATATTAATACGCCTTTACAGAATGGCATTACATCCTGCTGGGAAATTGTATATGACAAAGACGGAAAACCGTATACATTAAAGCTTATTGATAAGGACATTTTTGCTGATTAACAGTAATGATTATTGCTAATATGTGTTGTCAAGTGCAGAATGTGCCATATATTACCAAATGTGCCATTTTGTATATATTAATCTTAAGATATGGAGATAATTGACATGTATTACTGTTTATGATATTATTTAACTAACAAAAAAGTCGGAATTGTTGTAATATAGAGATATAAATGAATGGTTAATGAAGATAAGAAAGGAGATTTTATTATGAATATTTTAAAGAAAGTGATAAAGATAATAGGAGTTATGTCTGTGGTTTTTGTGACATATATATTATTCCAAAGACCCGATATAGCGTCTGCAGCAGAACAGGATGTTTCAGGTACGCAAGAAATATGGTTTGATAGCAGTCATTCAATTACCGTTGATTATGTGATTCGTGTTACATATGGATTAGATGAAGGTTATTCAGGGTGGATTATTGCAATGGATCCAGTGGATGAGTATGGTATTGGAAGCAATACTGTGAATATAGAAAAATTTGAATATGCAGGTGATGCTGCATATGGTTCATCGGGACATTTGAAATATTATATTTATGCACATGAGAGAAGTAATAATTATACTGGTTATATTTATTTTAAGGTAACATGTGATGAATGGGGGGATTTGAGTTCCGAAGTTTGGTTTGAAAGCAATTGTTAATGAAGATAAGTTATCATTAATAATACCTCTTGGAAGTAATAATTCACATTGATATTATTGTATAGAAAAGGATAGGCTTTTAATTACACAGATATATTGATATATTTGATGAAAGGGGTGCTTTTTTATGACAACATTCACTCAGATTGGCGCAGTGGGAACAACTGATAATTTTGAGGTCGCACCACACTGGTTAGGCGTGTTAATACTAATTGTATTTGCAGTAGTTGTGATTGCTATATTTATATTTATGGCAAAAGATTTTATCATGCAGGTGTTGTCTAAAAGAATCACAACGACAGCAACTCTTGCATCTAAATTTCAGGAGGAATATGTTAATAAGCGGATGTATGCTGGAGCTGGAGCTATCCAGGAAGGACTTGCAGAGAAAGGAATTGCTTATTATTTTACCATGAATCTTGATACTGGAAAAATAGTTACTTTTCCAGTATCTAAGGATATGTATGATGTCTATGCGGAAGGAACGAAGGGAATACTTACATATAAGTATAAAACATTGATGTCCTTTGAGGCAGAAACAGAAGGAACCAAGGTCAGAAAAGATATAAGCGATTTAGAGGGATATTTTGTATCGATGCAAGATAAGTTATAAAATTGCGAACTATAAACATGTGCTGCTTGAGAATCCTAAATGAGTTTTCTTAAGCAGCATTATTTATTAAGATAAAGGGGGAGATTCTATTGAAAAAGGCAGTATTAGCAATATTGATTGCAGGAATGGCTGTATTAACAGCATGTGGTAATAATAATACGGTTAAGAAAGATGATAACACTTATAAATATTCTGATTATGAATATAAAGATGAGGCTCAATTTTATATGAAGAAAAATGCTGCGGCTGCGGAAAAAGGATATTATTATCTTTCAAATTCTCCAGTTAGCGGTGAGAATTATAAATTTATGTATTACTATGATATGATTAATAACAATAGCGTAGCGTTATGTTCAAAAGTAGATTGTGCGCATGATGATGTAGAGTGCGAGGCATATTTGTCAGATTATGAACGCTTAGGAAGCGCTGTATGGTATCATGATGGAAGAATATACATGATAGAAAAGACAAAGGAGAAGGATATCCTTGTGTCTTATGATAAAACATTAAGAGATAAGAAAACGGAAAAGACATTATCAATAGATGGAATGTCCATATCATCAGCATGGGGTGAAATTAAATATGCGGATGTTGTCAATGGATATATGTATTATCTTCTATATAGTGACTCAGGGATGCTTATGTGTAAGGCGAATCTTGATAATTCATCTGAACCAGAAATAGTAAAGAAATATAATGCACCGTTTAGTGGTGGAACTGATTTCATAGTTACTGACTTGGCATCACTTAATGCAATAGATAATAAAATTTACATTAATCGCAGAATGAGCATATCATTAGAGGCAGAAGAATATATTGTGGAATGTCTTGATACAGATACGGGAAATATTGATTGCTTTATTGATATAACTAGTGATGACGAATTATCTGAGAAAGCAGAATCTAAATATTGGGTTACATCAGAATTATTTTATGACAAAGATGACAACATGTATTTTGCAGGAGTAGATTCAAGTGCATGGTGTCTTTATAGAATGAATCTTAAAACACAGGAAATAAGTGAAGTATTTAAACTGGATAATAAATCAAACAGAAATTATACAAAACTTGCAGGATATGATGGACAGTATTTTTATGTATTTGATAAACCAGACCTTTCTAAAGGAAAAAAGAATATTACAACTGATGATAAAAATATTGTTTATATAGTGGATACAAATGGCGAGATAAAAGATACTTTAGAATTTAATAAGGATAGTACTAAGATGACTGCTGATGTAGATATATTGGGAGGAGACAGAAGATATCTGTTAGTGACAACAACAGACACAGATATTCAACAGTTCAAAGCATCATCTGGCATAATGGACAAATATGAGAAGATGGTAAAAGAACTTGGAAATAAACCTAAAATAATTAAAGTATGTTTAAGTGCAGTGTTGGACAAAGCTGACATTGGAACAGGAAACAAGGAGTGGATACAGATTACTCCGGAATAGGAGCAAAATGGAATTATTGAGAGTTTTACGGAAAAGTGTTGTATTTATTGCTATTTTTCTTGGAATAATAATCTGGTTGAGCATTTTTAAGATTAATAACACGAATGACAAAAAAGTATATGCTTATTATAATCAGTTGATGTATGAATATGCTAATCAAACGGAAATGATTGGATCATTAACATACAGCAGGTATGTACATGATAAAACAGATGACTACGAAGCTGACAGGGAATATATTGAAGAAGCAATAAAACTTTTACAGGAAAAATATAAATATGTTAATGCTTCTGATATGTCAAGGGCAGAGAATAATTACAAGAAAATTATTAGCAGTACATTATTTGCGGAGAAGCAAAGCTACTATGTACTTAATGCGCAAAAATATATGGCAGATTTGGAAAGCAGAGGGGAAATCAATTTCTCTATCACTAACACTACTGCTATAGAAAAACTGGTATCAGACAAGCAGCTTCCGGTTATTTTTCTGGTGATGATGATATTCGTGCTTATAACTTTTATGGAAGAGTTTGAAAATAATATGTTTCTTCAGATTAGAGGCAGTAATAATTCCAGAAAAGTATTACCAGTAAAAAGATGTTTTATTATATTGCTTATATCAATAGTGCTTTCGTTTGTTTTTAATGGTGTCATTCTGGCAATATATAAGAATATTTATGGCTGCAACATGGGAAGTCCGATACAGAATTCTTATATGTTTAATATGTTCCCGTTAAAGACAAATGTAGCTGCATTTTTTATTATATATTGTATAACATTTGCGATAGCTATGAGTGCGTTGTCATGGCTGATATATTTTGTTTTCCTTATTACCGGTAATTACAAATTATCAATAGCAGGAACCGGGTTGTTTTTAGTTTTTGAATATATAATTAATATTAATATATCATCTAAGAGTGCATTTTCATTTTTAAAATACATTAATTTTTCAAATATATTGTTTCCGGGGCAGTCATATTACATATATGAAAACTGGGGAACGGATAATTTTATTACTGATATTCAGAGTACGACCTGGATTCTGACAATATTACTGGCAATAACAGGATTGATAGGAGTATATATTACATATTCTCATAAATATGCACAGGGCAGGAAGAGTGCCATAACAAAAATAATAGAAAAGTGCTCTCAGTTTATACAGATGTTATTGGGAAAAGTTCCCTTATTTGTATCTGAAT
>OBJO01001039.1_pt1 | contig 10567 bp, 9 predicted proteins | sample 1481741 | NCBI WGS metagenome assembly OBJO01 (sample SAMN06140803, study PRJEB22556) | human gut metagenome | host: Homo sapiens | place: China: Beijing | collected 2014 | reverse complement strand
TGATACTGTTATTAGTTCATGTACAATAATTCCTATGGTCAATCAAGTTGAAGCACATATTTTTCATCAAAGAAAAGTTTTTCAAAAAGATATGAACCAATATGGAATCAAGCTTGAAGCGTGGTCACCACTGGCATGTGGAAAAAATAATATCTTTGGCAATTTAATATTAGAAAAAATAGCTAAATCACATCGTAAATCAACAGCTCAGGTTGCTTTAAGATTTTTAAATCAAAAAGGTATTGCGATTATACCTAAATCGATCCATAAAGATAGAATAAAGGAAAATTGGGAGATTTTTGATTTTGAATTAACAAATGATGAAATGAAAGAAATTGAATTATTAGATTGTGATTGTAGCTTATTTAGCTGGTATGAATAAGTAAATAATTTATTTAGCGGTAGTTAGAGAAGAATAACAAAAAAAGGAGGATGTTAAGAAATGAACCTTCCCTATCATGTCCAAATAAGGGAGATTCACTTCATTAGTCGTCCTTTTTTATAGTTTATTTGTAGTCACAATAAACACTGTTGATTGTATTATTTTCGATAACTAATTTACGTTGAGCTAGTTTGTCGATGAAATAACGATCGTGTGATACAAATAATAATGTTCCTGAATAATTTGAAAGTGCATCTTCTAAAATTTCACGAGTTTCAATATCAATATGATTAGTTGGTTCATCTAAAATTAATAAGTTGACTTTATGTTGCATTAAAATAGCCATTTTTAATAATACTTTTTCACCACCAGATAAGTTTCCTACTCGTTTGAAAACCTGATCTTGATAAAAAGAATATTTAGCTAGAATCCCTCTAGCCTCACCTTCCAAACAAGGATATTCATGACAAAATGTTTGAAGAATTGAATCATTGTTATTGATAAAATTTATTTCTTGAGGTATATATCCAATTAAGACTGTTTCCGCCATTTTTAACTCACCTTGATAATTATTAAGGTTTCCAAGAAGAGCTTTAATAAATGATGTTTTACCTGAACCATTATTTCCTAGTAGGACTGTTTTTTCCTGATAATAAAGTGTAAAATTCACTTTTGAAAATAAAGATAGATTATTAAAAGATATTCCAAAATCAATGACTTTAAGCACTTCTTTGCTACTGCGTTCACCCAAAAAGTTAAGTGGCAGTTTCTTTTTTTCTAATTGTGGTTTATCGAGGATTTCTATCTTTTCTAAACGTTTTTCTAATTCTTTGGCTTTTTTAAAGAATTTTTCATTATCACCTTGATTACCCCAATCTCGATAACGCTTGATAGAAGCTTTTATTGCTTCGATTTTCTTCTGTTGAGTTTTGTATTGTTCAAATTCTTGTAATAATAATCTTTCTTGTTCTTTTAAGGTGTATGAGTAATTACCGTGGAATAAACGATTTTCACTGTTATCTAAAAGAATAGTTTTATTAGTTACTCGATCCAAAAAATAGCGATCATGTGAAATAATCACAATAGTCCCACGATACTTATTTAAATAATTTTCTAGCCATTCTAACATTGTAATATCTAAATGATTAGTTGGTTCATCTAATAATAAGATATCAGGTTCAGTTAAAATTAATTGGGCTAAATTAATAATTGTTTTTTGACCACCGCTCAAGATAGCAAACGGCTTATCTAAAATACTATGCAATTTAAAGCCGGTAATGACTTTGTTTAGTTTTTCTTCAACTTCATAGCCGCCCAGGGCTATGTATTGATCTTGTATTTTAGCATATTTGTTTAATATCGCTTCATCGACATTATTATGCATCATATCTTGTTCAAGTGCTCGCATTCGTTGTTCAATAGCATGAATTTCGAAAAAAGATGACATCAGCATATCTTTTACTGTTATATCATTATCACTGATTGTTGGAATTTGTTCTAAATAGCCAATAGTAGCTTGTTTGCGAATAGTAATATTTCCTGTATCAGGGAATTCTTTTTTCATGATCATTTTAAACAGTGTAGATTTGCCACTACCATTTTTGCCTACAATTCCCACACGATCACCAGTTAAAATCTCAAAATTAATATCTTTTAATACTTGTTTATAACCAAAATTTTTATAAATTTTATGCATTCCTATTTCAATCATTGTATATTTGCTCCTTTATTTTATAAATTTATTTAAAATAAACAGAGCCTAAGATTAATAGGATCAGGCGATTGTTTCTAATCGCTTCGCACAGCTAGAGCATTATACTCTGATCGCCTAGCCTATTGATTAACAGACTCTGTACGAAGCACAGTGCCTTCGACTCTACGGCAAACATAACCTAGAATCATCATGACCACCTCCCTAAAATATTATTATTTTATTAATTCTATCATATCTAAATTATAAAAACACTGAATTAATAATGAAAATCATTAAGTATTGGATATTTAGTGATTAATATCGAAGAATCTATTGATAAATAAGAAATATATTTGTTTATGAAATCGAACTATAGTAGAATAGTGAAGAAGAAAATATTTATAAGAGAGGTACATTAATGAAAAGAAAATATCCTAAGGTCATTATATCTGAAGAAGGAGAAAAATGGCTTGATAAAGGTCAGATGTGGATGTATAGAAATAATGCTGTTAATATTGATGAAACAATTGAAAATGGAGCGTTGGTAGATATCATTACTACTACTGGCCGTTACCTTGGAACAGGTTTTATTTCTAAAAATAGTCACATTACGGTAAGAATTTTATCTAAAGATATAAATGAAATATTTGATCGAAACTTTTTTAAGCGAAGAATACAATTTGCTTATGACTTTCGCAAGACAGTAGAAAAAGAAAATTTAACTAATTGTCGTTTGGTTTTTGGAGAAGCAGATGAACTGCCGGGATTAACAGTTGATCGCTATAATGATATTTTAGTTTGCCAAATTAGTTCATACGGATTAGATAAAATCAAAGATATGATCTATGAAATATTACTAGAGGTTTTAACAGAAGATGGGCAAGATGTTAAAGGTATCTATGAAAGAAATGATATTAAGGTTAGAGCAAAAGAAGGACTGCCTTTAGAAAAAGGATATTGGAGAAATATTAATTTACCGACAACGACGATTATTAATGAAAATGGAATCAATTTAAGTGTTGATGTTGAAAATGGTCAAAAAACAGGTTACTTTTTAGATCAAAAAGCAAATCGTGTTTTACTTAGAAATATAGCGTATGGAAAAAAAGTTTTGGATTGCTTTAGTCATACTGGGGGCTTTGCATTAAATGCGGCTTATGGTAAAGCTAAAGAAGTGGTTGCAGTAGATGTATCACAAACTGCTCTTGATCAGGGATATGCTAATGCTAAACTAAATAATTTACAAGGATGTATTTCTTTTGTAAAAGATGATGTTTTTGACTATCTAGATAAATGTAAAAAGGGACAGTTTGATATTATTGTTTTAGATCCACCTGCTTTTACGAAATCGAGAAGAACGGTAGATCATGCTTATAATGGTTATAAGAAAATCAATATGAAAGCAATGAAATTATTAGGCAGAGGTGGATACTTAATTACATGTAGTTGTTCACGTTTTATGGAGAATGATAATTTTGAAAAGATGCTTCGTGAATCAGCGCATGAGGCTGGAGTAACCCTTAAACAAGTATCAGTTACTCAACAAAACCCAGACCATCCAATTTTATGGACAATGGAAGAAACGTCATATTTAAAATTTTATATTTTTCAAATTATTTAGATTGAATAGGATTTACGAATCGACTGAATAGACTTTTAATTTTAAAGTTTAATAGTCGATTTTTATTTAGGAAAATAATTTAGATTTTTTTGAATAATATCTTATTTGTTGTGTATTGAATTTGGTTTGTTTCATGATTTTCCAGACTACAAGTATAAAGGGCGTTATCATGATTATCGTTCAATAATTGCTAAAGGAACTATCAAGTTAATTGATGGTAATGATGATTACAAAATTAAAAAAGGATATAATTTATTATCCACCTGCAACCATCGTGAAATTGTCCTTTTGGAAAGTAGAAAGACGATACTCCCAATATATATCGGAGTGATTGAATGTAAAATGAAGAATGTTACAGCAAAGTTTGAATTTCCAATAAGGTCAGTTGCAGATGTTCCATTTTTAGATGTATGATCATTACCTAAAGATGAAACACCATTTGATATAAGTGACATTATTGCGAAACGAAAAAATAATTTATTGTAAAAAGAGAAATAACAATTTTAGTTCTCTTTTTATCTTTATGTAATATTATCTTTTATCATATTTAAAAATGTTTCAGCACTTTTGGTAAAGAGTTGGTATTTTTTCCAAATTATTAGCATATTCGCTTCTAATTTTGGTTCAAGTGGTCTAAAGCATAATGAACTATTATTAGAATTAAAAATTTTATCTAAGCATAAAGCATATAAATTTCCTTCTTCAACTATTAAAGATGCATTAAATAATAAATTATAAGTTCCCACAATATTTAATTTCCTTTGATTTCCACCAATCCATCCAGCTAATTCATTTTTTACCATCCCTTGATTTGAACAAAGAAGAGGTTTTCCACGTAGATCATCAGGGGTTATTTTGTCAAGTGATGCTAGAGTACTATCCCGCTTCATTAAAATCCCCCAAACATTGCTATAAGGAAGCCTTAAATAATCGTACTTATTTAAATCAACAGGCTCAATAACGATTCCAAAATCTAGAACTCCAGCATCAATTTTTTCCATTACCTCTTCAGCTTTTCCACTATGCAAATGAAATTTTACATGAGGGTATTTTTCCAACATCGTTGCAATTGTCTTGGCAATCGGACGCATTCCTTCACTCTCACCACATCCTAGATAAATATCACCTGTTAATAGTTCTTCATTAGCTTTGACTTCAGCTTCTGCCCTTTCAACAAGCCCAAGAATTTCTTCTGCCCGTTTTCTTAAGATCATGCCTTCATCAGTCAAAGTAATACGACGTTTTCCCCGGATAAATAATTGTTTTCCTAATTCTTCTTCTAACTCTTTCATTTGTCTTGATAATGTTGGCTGCGTTACATGTAGATATTCAGCTGCCCCAGAAATACTTTCTTCCCTTGCGATGGTAAGAAAATATTGTAGTGTTCTAATTTCCATTAATATCACCCCATAGTTATATTATAGTACATTTATGTTTAACAAGTATAAAAAACTAGATTATAAATACATATAATCTAGAATTTATTTAATGAAACATATCTTTTTTGATGAAAATAATTGTGGCGATAATACAGGCAACTATTGCTAGTCCCGTTGGGAACCACCATTGTGGAAATGGTAAACCTGCAACATTCATTCCATAAAAACTGAAAATAATATTTGGAATAGCCATAACGATCGTAATAACTGTTAATACTTTCATAACAATATTCAGGTTATTGGAAATAACTGAAGCAAATGCATCCATTGTTCCTGATAAAATATTTGAATAGATATTACACATTTCAATTGCCTGATGGATTTCAATCAAAACGTCATCTAATAGGTCTTGATCTTCATCATATAATTTAATAGCTTTCCCACGCATAATTTTATTTAATGTTATTTCGTCCGTTTTTAATGAGGTAGAAAAATATACTAATGATTTTTCTAGTCCTAACATTTGAATCAATTCTTTATTTTGCATTGATTTGTGTAATCTTTGTTCAGTTCGAGAAGAGATCCGATCAATTTGGCGCAGATAAATTAAATATCGTTGAGAAATTCGTAATAATAATAGTAATAAAAATCTTGTTTTTAAATCAGTATTGACACCTTTGATCCGACCTTGTGCCATATCATCGATATTTAAGTTTTCATATAAGGAAATGGTAACAACGTATCCTTTCATGATCACAATACCTAAGGGCAATGTCGTATATTGTAACATATTTTTATCGTAACCATCTTCTACTTCTTCAGCACTAGGATAGTCAACGATTACTAGAGTCTGATTATAATCTTCGTCATAGTCGATATGCGAGCTTTCTTCAGCATCTAATGAAGATTTAACAAATTCCGGTAGAATTCCCATTTCTTCAATCAAATAGTTTTTTTCTTCTTCAGTTGGAGCAATAGCGCTGATCCAGCTGCCTGGTTCTGGTTTATCGATCTTTTTTGTTTCAGTTCCAAAAGTTTTGTAAAATTCTAACATAATAACCTCCACTTACAGGAGGTTCATGTTTATGCCTCCTGTTTCTCTATTTTATTTTCTTTTTCTTAGCGCACAATCGCTCGGGCACAGGGGACATAAAAACACCTTCTTTCGACGGTTAATTATATCACAAATTTATCAATTTTACCCCTATGTTTTGTTAGAAAATGATAAAAAAATAGTTAAATTTAATCATTAGATAAATTATTGCCAAATAATCTTCTAAATATTTCATTGATTATGAAATAATTCACTATAATATGTATATGAATCAACTAGACAAAAGTGAGCAAGAAATGTCGGGATGTTAGGATTGAGGATTTGTTATGATTGATTTGACAAAGGAGGAACACAATGAATTGGACTGATGGAATTAGTAACGCTTTAAAATACATTGAAGAGCATCTTAAAGAAGATATTAAGATAGTAGATGTTGCAAATGAAGCATATGTTTCAAGTTTTTATTTTCAAAAAGCATTTAGAATTCTATGTGGTTTTAGTGTTGCAGAGTATATTCGTTATCGAAGATTATCACTAGCCGGTAGTGAGGTCATTACTACGAATAAGAAGATTATTGAAATTGCATTAGAATATGGTTATGATTCACCAGATAGTTTTACTAAAGCATTCACTCGATTTCACGGAGTTACTCCGACTGTCGCAAGAAAAGAGCAATTGATGATTAAATCTTTTGCTCCGTTAAAAATACAGTTTACTTTGAAAGGTGGTTCAACCATGGATTACAAAATTATTGAAAAAGAAGCATTTACAGTCTTAGGTAAGGCAAGAAGGTTTGATTTTGATTGTGCATTTAATGAGATTCCTAAATTTTGGGGAGAGCATATGCAGTCCGCTGATAAAAAAGTGTGTGGTGTATACGGGGTTTGCATTGAAGATGAAAAAGATGAAGGATTTAAATATTTGATTGCTGATGAGTATGTTTTGGACAGTGAAATTCCAGATGGGTATGAAGTTTGTGAAATTCCACAATTAACATGGGCAGTATTTGCTTGTCATGGTGCTGTACCTAAATCATTGCAAGAAGTGAATACAAAGATTTTTTCTGAATGGTTACCAAATAATGATACATACGAAGTTGCTGAGCATTATAATATTGAAATGTATACACCGTGTGAGGACTATCCACGAGGTAATCATGATGAAAATTATTATTCAGAAATTTGGATTCCGGTAAAGAAAAAATAATTATTATATTTAAGTTATGATAAATTAAATCGTTATCATAACTTTTTCTTATTGATTGACGGATTTTATGATTTCCTTTACAATTAAGACATTGTTTTAAAAAGGAGACAATTTGATGAACAGAGAAAGATTATCATCACGTCTAGGTTTTATTTTATTATCTGCTGGATGTGCGATTGGATTAGGAAATATTTGGCGTTTTCCGTATATGGTTGGAAAATACGGTGGAGGGGCATTTGTATTAGTCTATTTATTTTTCCTGATCATATTAGGTTTACCAATCATTGTAATGGAATACTCAGTTGGACGCGCTTCTCAAAAGAGTATTGCTAAAAGTTTTCATGTTTTAGAAAAGAAAGGACAAAAATGGCACATATTTTCGTATGTCGCAATGGTGGGAAATTATTTGTTAGTAATGTTTTATACGACTATTGCCGGCTGGATGCTAGCCTATTTTGTTAAAATGTTGAATGGTGATTTTATTGGACTAAATCCAAGTGAAGTCAACAATGTTTTTGTCAGTCTTCAAGCAGATCCACAAGCTAGTATTTTTTGGATGATCTTGATTGTTGTGATCGGCTGTGGAATTTGTGCTGTTGGTCTTCAACGAGGTGTTGAAAAAGTAACGAAAGTAATGATGGGATTATTGCTAGGAGTGATGCTCTTATTAGTTGTGAAGTCTTTGAGTTTAGACGGTGCAATAAAAGGAGTTGAATTTTACTTAGTTCCAGATTTTAATTTATTGATGGAAAATGGAATCTTTAATGCTGTTTATGGTGCAATGGGACAAGCATTTTTTACTTTGAGTATTGGAATGGGGGGAATGGCTATTTTTGGTAGTTATATTGGTAGAGAACATTCTTTAACTGGCGAAGGGTTACGTGTTTTAGCGCTAGATACTTTTGTTGCAACAATGGCAGGATTGATTATTTTTCCAGCTTGTATGTCTTTTGGGGTGGATGCAGGAAGTGGACCGGGATTAGTTTTTGTGACACTGCCAAATATTTTTAATGTTATGGAAAATGGTCAAATTTGGGGTACCTTGTTTTTTGTTTTTATGAATTTTGCGGCTCTCTCTACGATTATTGCCGTATTTGAAAATATTGTTTCATTTTCAATGGACCTATTAAATTGGTCAAGGAAGAAAAGTGTCATTTTAAATTTTATTATTATTGTTCTTGGTAGTATTCCTTGTGCAGTTGGATATAGTGTTTTATCCGGATTTCAGCCATTTGGACCGGGGAGTGCAGTTTTAGATTTATTAGACTTTTTAGTTTCTAATGTAATTATGCCATTAGGATCACTTGTATTTTTGTTTTTCTGTACTCGGCGTCTAGGTTGGGGTTGGAAGAAGTTTATGACCGAGGCTAATGCCGGTGAGGGCTTGCATTTTCCTGAAAAAGCCAAATTTTACATTAGTTGGATTCTCCCCCTAATTGTTATTTTTATTTTTCTATTTGGATTATGGGAGAAACTATTCGCATAAAGATAATAATGGGCAACAGTTGCATCTGTTGCTTTTTTGATGTGGTGAAGGTGAGATATTTTTTTGTTAAGACAAATTAATAATTAAATAATCTAATAATATGATAAAATAGTCTTATAGTAATGGCATTAACTTAGGGTTTAGTTTAGATATTGTAGTAGAAATATAAGGAGAGGGACTATGAATGAAAAATTAGAACTATTGATTAATGAAGTAAAAAAGGCTGTATTAGGAAAAGATGATGTTTTAAAAAAAGTAGTTATTGCTCTATTAGCTAATGGACATATTCTACTTGAAGATATTCCTGGGGTCGGGAAAACTAATTTAGCGGTTGCTTTAACAAAGGCAATACAGTTAGATTATCAGCGGGTTCAATTAACCTCTGATGTTTTACCAAGTGATTTATTAGGGTATTCTGTTTATGATTTTGAAACAAAAGAAATGACTTTTAAAAAAGGACCGCTATTTACAAATATCTTTTTGGCTGATGAAATTAATCGGACGTCAAGTAAAACACAATCAGCACTATTGCAGGTTATGGAAGAAGGAATGATTAGTGTTGATGGGTTAACTTATCCAACTGCTAAGCCGTTTATTGTTATTGCAACACAAAATCCGTTTGGAAGTGCTGGAACACAAATGTTACCAGATTCTCAGTTGGATCGTTTTATGATGCGTTTATCATTAGGTTATCCTGATGAAATGAGTGAGATTGAAATTATAAATCGAAAAAAAAGTGGAAATCCAATTAATTCAATCAACCCGGTTTTATCGCCTCAGGAATTGCTTATGATGCAAGAAGCAGTTACTAAAATTCATTTAGATGAAAGTTTAGTGAAATATATTGTTCAAATCGTTCAACAGACAAGAATTCATGAAAAAATTGAATTAGGGGCTTCTCCTCGTGCTTCGATTGCATTAATGAAAGCGGCTCAAGCTAGTGCATATTTAAATGGTCGGGACTATGTTATTGTTGAAGATATTAACGAAAACTTATATGAAACCCTAAATCATCGGATTTTCTTAATGCCAAGTGTTAAAAAGAATCGTGAAAATTTTCAAATAATTATGGAAGATATCATGATGAAGATTACACCAATTGCATATAAGTAGTTATGTTTCGCTATCGTCTTGCTTATTTGTTATTAATTGGATTTGGGGTATTTTTCTATATTGCTTTTGTTGGATATTTTTCATATTATTTTCTTTTATTGATTCTGATTTTACCAGTTTTATCACTTTTTTATTTAGTTATGAGTTTTAAATTTACTAAGCTGGATTTTGCTATTTTGAATCAAAAAGTTATTCAAGATGACTTTGTAAAGATTAAAATAATTAAGGATAATTTAGGGCTTGGAGCAATAAGGTTTGTTGTTGAGGATCAAAAGTATTTGATCAAGGGAAATCAAGACGGATTAACTTTAGTATTTAAACATTGTGGGGGAAGAAATTTTATTATTAATACATACTACCAATACGATTGTCTAAATCTATTTTGCATAAAAAAGAGATGCCATTATGAGATACCAATTACTATTTATCCAAAGAGGGTAGAATTAGATTTCAAAGAGTACGCACATCAACTACCACGAGTTGGTGACGAAGTTTATGCTGTGAATCGTAAAGGAGATGATCCTACAGAAATATATGATATTCACAAATATCAAGAGGGGGATCAGTTGAAAAATATTCAACAAAAGCAATATAGAAAAATACCCCAAATCCAATTAATAACAAATAAGCAAG
>OBJO01001032.1_pt1 | contig 10671 bp, 9 predicted proteins | sample 1481741 | NCBI WGS metagenome assembly OBJO01 (sample SAMN06140803, study PRJEB22556) | human gut metagenome | host: Homo sapiens | place: China: Beijing | collected 2014 | reverse complement strand
CTATCTGACAGGAAATCAACCTCTCAGTCAGCTTTGCTGACAGCTCCCCTATCAGGGGAGCCATTGCGGCCTGCGGCCTGCGAACAGCGCGCCGTGAGGCGCTTTACATATAATGCAGCATGTCCTTACTGGTCGGGTCGGTTTCGCAGGTGATGTGCCATTGCTGTTCTTCGGCAGCTTGTTCCAGGCGTCGGCAGAGGTCGGCGACGACAGGCGATTCGGTGCCAAAGTGGCCGCCGTCGGCGACGACGATGCCCTGGCGGATGGCTTCCTGGGCGTCGTGGTATTTGACGTCACCTGTGAGGTAAAGCTGGGCACCGGCGTCTTTCGCCAATTTGATGAAGCCAGCTCCGCCACCTCCGAGAAGGGCGACGCGGCGGACGATGACGTCCGTATCGCCGGCATAGGACAAGGCATCGCGATGAAGGAGGACTTTGATTTTCTTCAAGACGTCCATAGCCGGTTCCGGTGTCGGCCAGGTCCCGACGCGGCCCATCATGAAGGGATGACCGGCATTTTTCAGCGGATACAGGTCATACGCCGGTTCTTCATAGGGATGAGCGGCCAGCATGGCCTGTACGGTCTGACGGAGCTTGCTTTCGGAGACTATGGTTTCGATTCGTTCTTCTGCCGCTTTTTCGACTTGCCCGATTTCACCGATAAAGGGATGCATCCCTTCATGGGCTTTGAAACGGCCTTCGCCTTTGGCCGTGAAGGAACAGTCGCTGTAGTTGCCGATATAGCCGGCACCGGCGTCGGCCAAGGCCTGGCGGACGGCGTCACCATGGCTTTCCGGGACGTAGACGGCGATTTTATAGAGTTTATCTTCGGCTACGGGGACGAGGCCCTTCAAATCCGTCAAGCCCAGGAGGCGGGCCAGGACGTCGTTGACGCCGCCGTCGGCACTATCCAGGTTGGTATGGGCGCTGTAAACGGAAATGTGGTGGGCCAGGAGTTTTTGGTACATGCGGCCACTGTATGTGTCGGTCCGCAGGGATTTCAAGCCATCGAAAATGACCGGGTGATGGCTGACGATCATCTGGATGCCGTGTTCGATGGCATAATCGACGGTCCCCATCATGACGTCCAGGGTGACCATGAGTTTATCGACCGGTTCGTCAGGGCTGCCGATGAGCAGGCCCGGATTATCCCACGATTCTTTGAGCGACAACGGCGCCCAAGCTTTCAATACTTTGACGATTTCACCTACTGTAGTTGCCATTTCAATTCCCTCCAGAAGCGCAATTCGCTTTCTATTTTTTCCATCCGTTCGTGCACATCTTTGCGGCTCTTCTTCAGGCCTTCCAAGATGTGCCCTTTTGTTTCCATGAGAATGTCTATCTTGCGGCTGAGCAGCGGGTCGCGGCGCTGCCAGTTCACGGGACCGATGTCATAGATCCAGTTCGGCAGGACCCCGGCCTGTCCCGGCACGGCCCGCATCAGTTCGTAAAGGCGGCCGTCGTCGATGACCAGCCGTTCGTCTTCGATGTGCCAGCCATGCTCATACAGGTAGCGGCGCAAGGCACCGGCATCGCTCTGGGGCTGCAAGACGACAAATTTCAAAGACTGCCAGACCGCATAGGAAGTCTGGAGTATCCGCACCATCAGCGGGCCGCCCATGCCACAGATGACAGCGCCATCGACTTCCCCTGCTTTGACGCAGGTCAGGCCGTCACCCAGTCGGCAGTCGATGCGGTCGGTCAAGCCGGCACCGCGGACGTGGGCCACGGCCGCTGCCAGCGGTCCCGGAACGATGTCGGCGGCAATGGCCGACGGACAGTGGCCGCTCTCACAGACGGAGACCGGGATATAGGCGTGGTCGGTCCCGATGTCGGCAATGACGGCCCCCTGTGGAATGAGGGATACAGCCGCAGCCAGGCGGTCCGTTAATTTCATGATATAAACACTTCCTTTATAAACAGAATCTAATTGCACTCCCTATTATAACAGACGGGACGAGAATTGAAAGGGGCTAGTGGCTCGTGGCTAGGGGTTAGGGGTTAGGGGCTAGGGGCTAGGGGCTAGGGACTAGGGGTTAGCGGTTAGGGGTTAGCTGTTAGCGGTTAGAGTCGTAGGTCGTTCATCGTTCGTCGAAAAAAAGGGGCTGTCGCACGTGCGACAGCCCCTTTTAAGTGGTTCGTGGCTAGCGAATGGTTTTAAATTTAAAACCATCTTCTCCAAACTACAAACTCCGTACTGCAAACTTTAAAGAGCAACCTCTCAGTCAGCTTCGCTGACAGCTCTCCTATAAGGAGAGCCATGAACCACTAGCCACTATTATTCCCACTCACTTCGTCAAGGCGATGATGGTGGCGACGGCGGCCACGCCGATGGCGATGTTGGCCTTACGGTTGGCTTTGTCAACATCTTTCTGGGTCGATGTTTTATGGTTCTTTTCCCAATCTTTCCGTTCTTTTTCCCAGTTGCGGTCATCATGACGATAGTCGCGGTCATCGCGCTGTTCCCAGCGCTGCTGATAATCTCTGGGGCCTGCGGCCTGGGCCGTCAGGGCGGCGCCGCTGAAGGTCATGAAGGTAACGACCAAAACCAGCATCATGCGTACTATATAGTTGAACTTCTTCATAAGTATCACTCTCCTTATTTAGGTTACTCATAGTATACTCATGAGTCGTTACAATTCAGTCACAAGGCCATTTCAGGAGGGCTACAAATTGGCTTCTTTTTGGTATATGGCCCAGATGCCTTTCTGGGTGCGCCATTTCCAGTTCCCCGGTACTTCCTGGAGGAAGTGGGCTTCATTGCGGTCGCGGACGACGGCCAGGACTTTAGGATGGTTCGGCAGGTCTTCGATAGCCATGAAGGGCATGACGTTCTTGGCATTCCAGCTGATGCCGCCAGGCAGTTTATTGGCAATGTCATCAGCCTGTTCCAGGCGATAAGCCGGATGATTGGAATAATAGGTCAGGGATACGGGGTAGCGGCCGCCATAGGTGACGACGGCCGTTTCATTATCGGCCAGGCCACTGACGACCTGGGCGGCATCATAAGCCGAAGCCTGCTGGCACTGAGGCACGATGACCGTACACGTAGCGGCTACGTAAATGGCCAGGACGATGCCGGCCATGTTGAGGACCAGGCGGTCATATTTCTTCAAATACGACGCAAAGCCGATGGCCAGGGGAATCATATACGGGAAGGTATAGGTCATGTATTTCGTCGCCATGAGCTGATAGGTCACGAAAATCGTAGCCGCCCAGACGATGAGGAACTGGGTCTTCATGGACAAGGCAGGCAGGCGCAGTCGTTTTTCCCGCCAGGCCGCCGCGATTTTCCGGGTCAGGCCATAGTCGCGCCAGGCCAGTGGCAGGGTGAAGACCCAGGGTATGAAGCCGGCCAGGAAGATGGCGCTGTAATAATACCAGACATTGAACTGAGGATGTTCGGAAACGGTAGCCCGCAGGACGTTATGGACGCCGATGAACTGACTGACAAAGTCGCTGCCATGCATGGCGTACATCGGGCCATACCAGATGAGGGTGATGGCCAGGAACAGGATCAGGCCGGAAAAGAGCTTGATGTGCAGCAAGGCCTTGAGGTCCCGGCGCCATACGAGGAAAAGCAGGATGATCAGCCCGGGCTGGAAGAAGCCGATAGGCCCTTTGGTCAGGACGGCCAGGCCGGCAAAGGCGTAGGCCAGGTAATACCAGCGCGGCTTGCCTTCGCTGTAGGCAATGTAAAAGGCCATGAGGCAGGCCGAATAAAAGACGAAGAGGGTCATATCCGTAATGATGGCCTTGGAGAGGTAAAAATATTCTACCGTCGTCAGCAAGATGAGGCCGGTCAGGAATCCCGTCTTCTTATCGTAGAGGCGGGCCGTGAAGCCATAGGCCAGGAGGATGCCGGCCATACCGAATAGGGCCGGGAAAAAGCGGGTCGAAAAATTACTGATGCCGAAGAGCTTGAAGGCGGCAATGAGTTCCCAATAGAAGAAAATCGGTTTATCGTACCAGTAATTGCCGAAGATGCGCGGTGAGAAGTAGTCGCCAGAAGCGAGCATTTCCTTAGCTGTCAGAACATAGTTCGATTCGACAGGGTCCGTGACGACCAGCAGGTGGTTGGCCACAAAACAGAGGATGGCTGCCAGGACCAGGAGGATGACAGCCGGCGAAGCCATGATTTTCTGCCACAGGCGCTGCCATACCGACAGGGCCACGTCTTCCTGTTTTGCACGAAATTCATACATAATAAAAACTCCCCTTCCTATTCGTTACCGTTTTGATGGTATCAGTATAGGAAGGGAAGTTAAATAAAAGATAAACAGAGCGATAACAAAACGAGAAAGGACCGTAAAAAATTCCGTCAGGCTAACCCCGGAAGCGGTAGCCGGCGCCCCAGACCGTTTCGATGTAGCGGGGGTTGGCCGTATCTTCTTCGATTTTTTCGCGAATGCGGTTGACGTGGACCGACACGGTCGCCGTTTCCCCCAGGGCTTCGCTGCCCCAGACGCGGTCGAAGAGGGTTTCCTTGCTGAAGACGATGCCCGGATTCTTGGCAAAGAACAAGAGGAGCTCGAATTCCTTATTGGGCAGGGCCACTTCTTTCCCCTTGACGAAGACGCGGTGGCCGCTTTCATCGATTTCCAAGTCGCCGTAGCGCAGGACGTCGCGATGGACCTCACGGGACGTGAGCTGTTCATACCGGGCCAGGTGGCCTTTGACGCGGGCTACGAGCTCATTGGGACTAAAGGGCTTGACGATGTAGTCATCGGCGCCCAGGCCGAGGCCGCGAATCTTGTCGATGTCTTCCTGCCGGGCCGATACCATGAGAATCGGGATGTCCTTGGTTTCGCGGATAGTCCGGCAAATCTGGAAGCCATCGCGGCCGGGCAGCATGATGTCCAGCAGGATGAGGTCATAGGCGTCTTCCAGGGCTTTCTTTTCCCCTGTCTCGCCATCGACCGCGATGTCGGCACTGAAGCCATTGGCTTCCAAGTAGTCCCTTTCCAATTCGGCAATGCCCTGGTCGTCTTCAATAATCAAGATACGTTTCATGTATGTGATTCCCCTTTCGGTAACGAAATGCAAATGGTCAATCCCTTAGGCACTGTCGCCTGGGCCCAGATTTCTCCCTTCATGGCATGGACAATCTGCTGGACCACGGCCAGTCCCAAGCCGCTTCCCTTGGCCACATTGGTCCGGGCCTTGTCGGTGCGGTAGAAACTTTCAAAGAGCTTCGGCAGTTCCTTCTCTTCGACGCCGCAGCCATCATCGGCAAAGGAAAGGAGATATGCCCCTTCCCCGCCATCGGTCAGGGTAATGGCCAGATGGCCGACGGCCTGGTCTTTATACTTCAGGCTGTTGCCCAGGATATTTTCAATGACCCGCTGGAACTGCTGACGGTCCATAGAAATGACGGCCTTGTCCAGGGAGGACTGGAAGGTCACGTCCAGCCCTTGCTGACGGAAATGGTCCGTCTGTTCGCCGATATAATCCTTTAAATAGGCCGCCACGTCGACGTCTTCCCAATGGAAGGGTACCTGGCCCAGGTCGAGCTTGGAAAAGAGAAAGAGCGTCCGGACCAGGCTGGCCATGTGGCGCGACGTATCGACAATCATGTCCAGGTAGTGCCGTTCTTTTTCCGGCGTATTGGCTATGCCGTCGAGGATGCCGCTGGCATAGCCTTCAATTTTCGTCAAAGGTGTCGACAAATCATGGGAAATGCCGGCCAGGAGTTCCTTGCGGTTCTTGTCGTATTTTTCCCGCGTATCCCGGGCAGCCCGCAGCTGGAGGCGCATCTTTTCAAAGGCCTGACAGGTGTCGCCGATTTCGTCACGCGACAAAATCGGGACGGGATGGTCCAAATCGCCCTGGCTGATGGCATCGGCCATATTGCGCAGCCTTTCGACGGGACCGACGATCTGGCCGGCCATCCAGCGTGACAGCTTCAGGCCGACGAGGATGGTCAGCAAGATAGTCAGGACAGCCAGGACGTAAAAAGCGACCTTCAAGATGTCCTTCGACGACAAGTCGATGTACTCGTTTTCAGGATAACTCGGCACGGCACCGGCGACGGCCAAATGGATATCCGTATGAGGCGAGACGTAGTAAAAGCGCAGGCCTTCGCCAGTCCAGTTGAAGTCGGCATGACCCTGACGGTGGCCGGCCATGACCTGCTGGCGCAGGTACACCTTGTCGATGCCATCCGTATCGTAGAGGTCTTCCTTATCGCGCCAAATGGATACATTGAGGCCCTGGTCCTCCAAATGGTCGGCGGCCTGGAGGAGGCGGTCCATGTCGCCATTATACTGGTCGGCCCGGACGCGGAGGCGGCTCAACTCGAACTGGATGGACATGTTCTGACCGCTCTCGGGCCAGATAAAGGAAATGATACTGGCCCGGTTGATGTTGCCGAACTGCAGGGCCAAAAAGATGGCAATGCTGACGACGGCCGTAAACAGGACGGGAATGAAAATCATGATGAAGTTGGAAAAAAGGAGGCGCTTGCGCAGCGGCCAGTCCCGGAGTTGCATAGTCCTCACCTGGTTTCTCTAAAATTTCTTTTATTATACATCTTGAGATTAAACAAAAATATAACAAAAAGCAAATTTTCTGGTGAATCTTTTTGCCCTCTTTAAAAAAGTCTGTTATAATAGGGTACAAATCTAGTATAGTTTTGAGATTAGGATTAAATAAGGGGTGTTTATGAAATGACTCAAATCACAAAAGAAACAAAGGAAGAAATCAGCCGCCGCTTCCCACAGTTCGTCGAAGCGACGCGGGCTTTTTACGCCAAGGAATTACCGCCGGCCAAATATAAGGGCACGTCGGGCAAGTTCGGCAGCTATGGCGAACGGGGGGCCCATAGCAGCATGCTGCGCCTGCGCTTTTCCGGCGGTGCCATCGAACCGGCACACATCGCTTTTCTGAAAGACGTCCTCGACCGCTACGACATCGACCTCGTCCACTTCACGACAGGTGAAGCCCTGCAGCTCCATCATTTGGGCGAAAAAGAAGTCCTCGCCCTCTATCAGGAATGTTTCGACCACGGCATCTACTGCGTCGGCGCCGGCAGCGACAATCCGCGTAACATCACGGCCAGCCCGCTCCATGGCGTCGCTCCGGGCGAATATTTCGACATGACGCCGTACATCAAGGCAGCGGCCAACTTCGTCATCAACTGCATTCCCAAATTCAACTTGCCGCGTAAATATAAGATCAGCTTCTCCAGCGGCCTGGACAACGAAGGCTATGCGACCTTCAAGGACCTGGGCTTCGTCGCCCGGCCGGACCACAAATTCGACGTCTATGCCGGCGGCGGCTTCGGACTCAACGGCTCGCGCTTCGGTATCCTCATCGACGAAGGCGTCGATCCGCTGGATATTTCCTATTACATCCTGGGCTATGGCCGGGACGTCTACATGAAATACGGCGACTATGAACACCGCGGCCAGAACCGTTCGCGCTTCATCCTCACCAAGCTCGGCGACGACGCCTTCCGCCAGGCCGTCCGCGATGCCGTCGCTAAAGCCAAGGCAGAAGGCGACTACCGCCTGACCATCGAAGAAGAAACGCCGTTAGCTAAGAGCGGCGCCGATGACAGTGTCCTCGAAGACGGCCGCATTGGCAAACAGAAACAGGCAGGCCTTTATTACGTCGAATACAAGCCTTTAGGCGGCACGCCGAAGGTCGCCATCTTCCACGATCTGCTGAAGGCACTCCAGACCATGGAAGGCGCAGAAATCCGCCTCAACGCCGACGAAACGGCTTACATCATCAACCTCACGGCAGACGAAGCCCGTAAAGTCGCTGCCCTCACGGCGGACGACACGGCGACGACGGCCTTTGAACATTCCGTCAGCTGCATCGGCGCTACGGTCTGCCAGCAGGGCCTGCGCGATTCTCACGGCACCTTCGTCAAACTGGCCCAGCTCTTCAAAGACCGCGGCATCGACAGCCACTTCCTGCCGAAATGCCACTTCTCTGGCTGTCCGTCGAACTGCACGGTCCAGCAGCTGGCTCCTCTGGGCCTGCGCGGCGCCAGCAAAAAAGTCGGCGACAAGATGGAACCGGCCTTCAACATCTACGCCGGCGGCAACTACGCCATCGGTAAAGGCGTCATGGGCGAACAAATCGGTGTCATCACCATCGAGCACCTGCCCGACTTCTTCCTGGCCCTCAACCAGACCCTTCTCGATGCCAACCAGTCCTACGACGAATGGTATCCCCAGCATAAAGAAAAACTCATAGAATTAGTCAATCAGTTTGAATAGGAAAAAGGGCTTGTCGCATGTGCGACAAGCCCTTTTAAGTTGTTAGTGGCTAGCAGTTAGTGGTTAGCGGATGGCTTTAACTTTAAAACCATCTTCTACAAACTACAAACTCCGGACTACAAGCTATAAAGCGAAAGGAACCTCACATGATGGCAGAAGCCTTCGTGCGACAATCGCCTTAACGGCCTTTGGCCTTCATGGTGTGCATGACCCAGAAATAGGAACCGCCTGTAAATAAGCAGGCCAGGACCCAGCAGATAGGGCTGGCACAGCAGATGCCGAAGTAGCCCCACATGGCGGCCAGGACCAGGGCCGATACACTGCGGCCGCCCAGTTCCAGGATGCTGCTGATGAGGGGCACGCTGGAAATGCCCATGCCCTGCAATGCGTTGCGGTAGACGAAGATCTGGCCCAGGAAGAGATAGAACGGGACGGACATCTTCAGATAGAGAAAAGCCTGTTCCATGAGGACTTCGTCGTGGTCCGTCGTGAAGACGCTGATGAGTTCCTGGCCATAGCTGTACATGGCCACGGCTGCGGCCAGGCAGAATACCAGGGACACGAGGGAGCACTGACGGACGCCCTGGCGGATGCGGCCATACTGGCTGGCGCCGTAGTTCTGTGCCGAATAGACAGCCATGGCGATGCCGAAGGAAATCATGGGCTGCAAGGCCAGCTGTTCGATTTTCGTCGCCGATACGAAGCCGGCAATCGTTTCAGGGCCAAAGGTATTGCAGACCGACTGCAGGACCAGGATGCCCATGGAAATGATAAGGAACTGGACGGCCATGGGCAGGCCCAGGCGCAAATGCTGCCAGGCAAAGGGCCAGTCAAAGTTCCAGTCAGCCCGGGTCAGGCGCAGCATGGGAAAGCGGCGGCGCATGAAACACAGGCAGAGCACGGCCGATACGGCCTGGGCGATGACCAGGGCGATGGCCGAGCCGGGGACGCCCCAGCCAAAGGCGACGATGAACAACAGGGCCAGGGCGATATTCAAGAGAGACGACACGATGAGGAAATAAAGCGGCGTCCGGCTGTCGCCGAGGGCCCGGCAGATGCAGGACAGGAGATTATAGCTCATCATGGCTACCAGGCCGAGGACGACGATGAGCATGTAATGATAGGCGTCGTCGTAGAGGACATCTGAAATGTTCATGAGCCGCATGATGAGCGGCATGGCCAGGCTCACACAGGCCGTCAGCATCAGCGTGATGACCAGGGCCAGCATGGCCGACGTCGCCACAGACCGGCGCACGCCGTCCATGTCTTCGGCACCGAAGCGCTGACCCGTGATGACGGAAAAGCCGGAAGACAAACCGATCGTCAGGCCGAAGACGGCCATGAAGACGGGTGCCACGGCGCCGACAGCGGCCAGGGCATTGACGCCGATAGTGCGGCCGACGATGATGATGTCGGCGATATTATAGAATTGCTGGAAAACATTGCCGATTAAAAGGGGCACCGTAAAAGCCAGGATGAGGCGGATGGGATTGCCCGAAGTCATACTGCGAACCATGGAATCGTCCTTTCTCTAATAACGAGGAGTGAAATAGTTTTATTATAGCATGATAGGGCACAAAAACAAGTTTTAATCATTTTTTAATCAAGGCCCCTGATTTTTTAATGTCCCTTTCATATTTCCAGGGTACAATAGGCGTAACACGCATCTTGTTTTAAACGTTTTGTTTTTTTTCGGAGGTGTTGCCCATGTATCACAGACCGTTTTTCTCCCTTCCTGCATGGCGGGAACCCTTCTCTACCGTTCCTCGGTGCCAGCTCATCACCTTTTGTACGTATCAAAAGGAAGAAACACTGGGGAAAGTCCTGCACTATCAGGGACAGCACATCTGGCGGCCGACCGCCTGGGGCATGGCGGCGACGCGGGCCCTCAAGGCCATGCAGCGGAACAACCAGATTGCCACCATCAAAGAGTTCACGGTCATGCCCAATCACATCCACTTGTTCATCTTCTACAAGAAATTCCACCCCCGCCTGCCGGAATGGTTCATCGAAAAGACCAGAGAATTCCTGCTCTATTACATCGAACCGCCCCGCGACTGGCCTGTCCCCATCTGGGAAGAGTCCGTAGATACGCAGATGGTCTATACTGATACGGCCCAATACGCCGTCGCCGAAAGTTTAAAAGAATACGCTCATCATTGGAAATACGACCCGCTGCATAAGCGGTGAGGGGGCAAAAAGAGGCTGCCGCATGCGCGACAGCCTCTTTTTTGTAGGGGCGTCCACGTGGGGCACCCGCTCTGAAATATGTACGATTTCCCGACCAGTCTGCTAGAAGAATCACACAAATCCCTAACGGGTCGCCCACGTGGCCAATGTCAGTAAGTTTAGAAAAACAAATAAAAGACCGTCACGGATATGTGGCGGTCTTTTTGTATGTGATTTATCAAGGTCCTTCATTCCTCTCGGACTTAGTTTGC
>OBJO01001022.1_pt1 | contig 10791 bp, 5 predicted proteins | sample 1481741 | NCBI WGS metagenome assembly OBJO01 (sample SAMN06140803, study PRJEB22556) | human gut metagenome | host: Homo sapiens | place: China: Beijing | collected 2014 | reverse complement strand
CGTGTGGCCTGGCGTGACCGCCCCCGGAAGTGAGTCCAACGTGCCCGTCATCAGCATGGACTACTACCCGACGCTGCTGGACGCGGCGAACATCGAGCGCCGCGGCGATCAGGCGCTCGACGGCGTGAGCCTCCTGCCGGTCCTCAGCGGCAACGGCACGCTGCCGCGTCGCAACCTCTTCTGGCACTACCCGCACTACGGCAACCAGGGCGGTCAACCCTCCGCCGCGATCCGCGAAGGCGATTGGAAGCTCGTCGAACTCTTCGACGCCGGCCGCACCGAGCTTTACAACATCGCCGCCGACCTGGGCGAGCAGAACAACCTCGCCGCCCAGTACCCGGAGCGCGTCGAATCGATGCGTGCCAAGCTCAATGCCTGGCGCGACGAGGTGGACGCAAGGATGGCGACGGAAAATCCGAAGTTCGACGAGTCGAAGCCGGCGTGGAAGTAGCGGCAGAAGTACAAAGTACCAAGGCGGAGCGCCGGTCGGCGCTCCGCCTTCTTTTTTGTACTTTGTACTTTGTCGTCACGCTCCCGCCGGCACCGGTCTTTCCGCGTGGCGCTCCGCGTCGCTGCGCTGGTCCCAGGAGAGCAGGCCGGGGATGAAGGACGTGGCCAGGTGCTCGTCGCCGGGCAAAACGCGGACGGCGAAGCCGTGCCGGCCGCTGTTGGGCATGCTGATCTGTCCGGCGTAGCGATGGCTGCCGTCGCCGACCTGCTCCACGTGGCGCATGTCGACGGTGCGCGGCGTGACAATGCGCCCCTCGGCATCGAGCGGACCACAATACAACTGCACCTTCACGCCCTGCGGCTGGACACTCCCAAGATGCACCACCGCGGTGATGTCCATCGGGTGCCGCACGCCCAGCGGCCGCGCCGTGTCCGCTTCGACGCGCTCGACGCGGATGTGGTGCCATTCGTGGCGAAGCTGAGCCACGAGGCGCGACAGGTGCTTCGCCGCGGCGAAACCGTCGGCCGCCATCGCTCCGCCACGCTGATGCGCCGGCAGATAGTACTTCTCCGTGTAATCCTGCAGCATGCGGTTGGTGTTGAACATCGGTGAGAGCGTGCGCATGCAGTTCTTCATCCACTGAATCCACCGCCGCGGCAGGCCCACGTCATCGCGGTCGAAGAACATCGGAACGATCTGCTTCTCCAGCAGGTCGTAAAGCGCCTGGCTTTCGACCTGATCCTGGTAGTCGTAGTTGCTGTAGGGTTCGCCGCGGCCGATCGCCCAGCCAAGGTCCTTCTGCCAGGCTTCATCCCACCAGCCGTCGAGGATGGAGCAGTTGAGCCCGCCGTTGAGCGCCGCTTTCATGCCGCTGGTGCCCGAAGCTTCCATCGGGCGTCGCGGCGTGTTGAGCCAGACGTCGCAACCCTGCACCATGTACCGTGCGACGGCGATGTTGTAGTTCTCGATGAACACCACGCGCCGCGACGCCCCGTTTTCGCGGGCGAAATGCACGATCTGGCGGATCAGCTCCTTGCCCTGCGTGTCGGCGGGATGCGCCTTGCCGGCCACGACGATCTGCACCGGCTGCCGGGCGTTGGTGAGGATTGCATGAAGCCGCCGCTCATCGCGGAACAGCAGGTTCGCGCGCTTGTACGTGGCGAAGCGGCGCGCGAAGCCGATGGTCAGCGCGTTGGAGTCGAACATCTCCTCGGTGGCGTCGAGTTCCGCCGTGGATCCGCCGCGCTGCTCGAGCTGACGCCGATGCGTGCGGCGAATCCAGTGCACCAGCTTCTGCCGGCGGCGTTCATGCACCCGCCACAGTTCCTCATCGGGAATGTCGCGGATCGCGTCCCACACGCTCTGATCCCCCGGGTTGCTCTGCCAGCGCGTCGGCAGGTAGCGGTCGTAGAGCCAGACCAGGTCCGGGCTGAGCCACGTGCGGGCGTGGACGCCGTTGGTGACGTGGCCGATGGGCACCTCTTCCGTAGGCGTGCCGGGCCAGATGCCGCGCCACATGTCGCGGCTCACCTCGCCATGCAGCTTCGACACGCCGTTGGCCGCATCGGATGTGCGAATCGCCAGCACCGCCATTGAGAAGAACTCGTTCTTGTTGAACACGTTCTCGCGGCCCAGCGCCAGCAGACCCTCCAGGTCCAGCTTCAGCGACGGGTGATAGTCGCGGAAGTAGCGCTCGATCATGTCCGGCGGGAAGCGGTCGATGCCTGCGGGCACCGGCGTATGCGTCGTGAAAACGTGCGCGGCGGCGGCGGCGTGGCGAGCTTCGTCGAAGTTGAGGCCATGCTGCTCGATCAGCACGCGGATGTGCTCGAGGGCCAGGAACGCCGCGTGGCCCTCATTCATGTGGTACACGGTCGGCTTCTCGCCGGCCGCTTTGAGTGCGCGCATGCCGCCGATGCCCAGCACGATCTCCTGTCGGATGCGCATCTCCATGTCGCCGCCGTAGAGCTGGCTGGTGATCACGCGATCTTCGGCCTTGTTCGCCGCGAGGTTCGTGTCGAGCAGGATCAGCCGGATGCGGCCGACCCGCGCTTCCCACACTGCAATGTGCACTGCACGCCCCGGCAGTTCGACCGTCACGATCATCTGCTTTCCGCTGTCATCATGACACGGGCGAATGGGCTGGTTCGTGAAATCGAGCTCGGGATAGAACTCCTGCTGCCAGCCATCCGCGTTGAGGTACTGCTGGAAGTAACCATTGCGATAGAGCAGCCCGACGCCAACGAGCGGAATGCCCATCTCGCTGGCGCTCTTGAGGTGGTCGCCGGCAAGGAGCCCCAGGCCGCCGCTGTAGATCTGCAAACACTCGGTGAGTCCGAATTCAGCACAGAAGTACGCCACGCAGCACCCCTGGTCGCCGCCGTCTCCCGCGTGCTGCTTCTGAAACCAGCTCTGTTCGTTGATGTGGTCCTGGAGGCGGTTGTGCACCCGGCGCATCTGCGAGAGGAAGCTTTCATCCTTCGCGAGGCTTTCGAGGCGCGCCTGCGGGCATGAGCCGAGCACGCGGATGGGGTTGTGCCGCGTTTCGTGCCAGAGCCTGCGATCGACGCGGATGAAAAGTTCCACCGCGTCCGGATGCCACGACCACCACAGATTGCGGGCGATGTCCAGCAGCGGCTGCAAGGAATCAGGCAGCGACGGAACAACCTTGAACGTATGAATCTTCGCTTGATCAGGTGACAGCATTGCGTTGGCTTCTTTCGTCAGACGATTTGAACGCAGAGACCGCGGAGAGCGCAGAGGAACTCAGTTGTGTTCATGGCTTCTCCGCATCCTCAATTCTGCCTCATCTCTGCGCTCTCCGCGGCCTCTGCGTTCATTCTTTGTACTTCCGGATTCACGGCATGCGGAGGCTTGCGGCCAGCGAGCACGGCAAGCAAATTGCGGGCCGCCAGATCGCCCATCGCTTCGCGCGTCTCGACCGTCGCCGATCCCAGGTGAGGCAGCAGCATCGCATTGTCGCACTCCGCAAGGCCTGGCGCAAGCTCCGGCTCACGCTCATAGACATCCAGCCCTGCACCGGCAATGCGCCGGGCTTTCAACACCGCCACCAGCGCCGCCTCGTCGACGACCGGCCCGCGCGCGGTGTTGATCAGGTATGCCGTGGATTTCATCAGCCCCAGCCGCCGCACGTCGATCAGATGCCGCGTCTGCTCAGTTAATGGGCAGTGCAGCGAAACGAAGTCTGCCAGGGGCAAAGCCTCGTCCAGTTCCATGCGCCGCGCGTTCAACTGCGTCTCCCACTCCTCGTGCCGCGATCGGGCGACATAGATGATATGCATGTTCCAAGCGAGCGCCCGCCGAGCCACCGCGTGGCCGATGCGCCCGGCCCCGATGATCAGCAGCGTCTTGCCGACGATGTCGCCGCCGAGCATCTGCCCCGGCCCCCAGCCGTGCCACAACCCCGCGCGCACCATGCGCTCGCCTTCGCCCGCCCGCCGCGCCACGCCCAGCAGCAGTGTCCATGCAATGTCCGCCGTCGCTTCAGTCAGCACACCGGGCGTGTTGCAGACGACGACGCCGCGCCGCGTCGCCTCCGTCACGTCAATATTGTTGTAACCCACGGCGTAGTTGCTGACGACCCGCAGCGACTCTCCCGCTGCATCAAAGAACTCCGCGTCGACACGATCCGCCATCTGCGTCAGCACGCCGGTCACCCCCGGAATGCCGCGCAGCAATTCGTCGCGGGTCATCGGCCGATCATGCTCGTTCACCACCACCTCATGCGGCGACTGCCGCAGCGTCGCAATGGCCGAACCGGGAATCACACGCGTCACCAACACACGGGGCATGAGCGTTTCCTGACGTTACTCAAACAATGTACAGCATCTTCAGAGGCATGAAGGCACAGAGGTACGTAGCACGAAGGGAAAGACAGATCGTTTCGCATGTCGCGTTCAAGGGTTGGGTTCATGCAGTCAACGCGAAACCCGGGACCTGAAGCGCGACACCGGTTTTCCCTCCGTGCCTAGGTGCCTGCGCGCCTTTCGTCTGCCGACATCTCGGTGGCGCGTCCCTCGTCGCCCTGCTGCTTCATCCACGAAAGCAGCCGGTCACGAAGACGCTTCATCGTCCGTTGATGCGCGGCATCGGCCGCAAGATTGTGCAGTTCGAATGGGTCGGCCTTCAGATCGTACAACTCATGCTCCGGCCGATGCTGGTACATCTTCACCCGCTGTGCGGCGAACTCATTACCCGCCTCCGCCGCCTCTTTCCATGACTTGAAGATGGCGCCGCGCGTCACCATGTTCTGAAATCTATTCTCCGGGAACAGATTCCAGATGTACTTGAATCGGCCATCGGTGACGCTGCGGATGCCGAACGCTTCGGGGCCGTGGATGATCCCGCGCGACGTCTGCACGGCGAAGACGTGGTCGCGGTGCATCTTCGCTTCGCCCTTGAGCACGTTCAAAAAGCTGCGCCCGTCCAGATCATGCTTTCCGGCGGTCGCGCGAGCAGCATCGATCAGCGTCGGCGGCACATCGACGTACTGCATCAGCGCGGCTGATTCACTTCCGGGGGCCACCTTGCCAGGCCATCGCACAATCCCCGCCGCGCGAATGCCCGTGTCGTAGCAGGTCCACTTGCAGTGCGGAAAGCTCGAACCCTGCTCGCTGAAGAACATCACCAGCGTGTTGTCCGCCCCGCCGGTCTCTTCAAGGATCTTCAGCACCTGCCCGACCTGCTTATCGAGATAGGTCACTTCGGCGTAGTACCGCGCCAGCGCCGCCCTCGTCTGCGGCGTGTCCACCATGTACGGCGGCAGCGTCAGCTTCGCCGGGTCGTACTGTGAAGCGTCGCCGCGGTTCCACGGCTCGTGCGGCTGATTCGACGCGACCACCAGGCAATAAGGCTGCTCATGATCGCGCGTGATGAACGGCCGAATGTCCTCGATCGCCAGATCCACGCCCTTGCCGCCGTCGTGATGCCGTCCGCCCAGGTATTCGAAGCCGAACGCTTCCGGGGGCGCTTCATGGCGTTTGCCGATGATGCCCACGCGATAGCCCAGCGGCCGCAGATACGCCGGCAGGCTCTCCACCCCCTCATGCACACGGCTGCGCACCGGATACAGCCCGCTGTAGAGGCTCATGCGAAGCGGCGCACACATCGGCGCCGGCGAATACATCCCCGTCAGCTTCATCCCCTGCGACGCAAGCCGATCAAGATGCGGCGTCTTCACATCGGGATTGCCGAAGCAGCCCAGGTCGGTGTACGTCATGTCATCGCCGAGGATGATGAGCATGTTCGGCCGCTCCGCCGCATGAACAGCGCAAGCGGACAGGAAGAGCAGCATCGCCGCGACGATCTTCGTCATCAATTTGCCGGTCATGTCATGGATGCTAAACCGCATGCTCCGCCTCATCAATGTTCCGTAGCGCGATCCGCCGCAGACGGACTGGCGGCGTGCTGAACCTGCGGAACAGTCGAGAACGCGGCAGTTCACAGCCGCTCAAACTCCGCAGGGGTGAGTCCCATCTGATCAACATGCTGCGCAACGTTCCGGGCGGGACATCTGAGGAATGACGTGGCACGATCACCACGCGCACCCCTTCCTCGGAACTTTTCATGAATTTGACGTGACTGCCCCGTTGGCTGATTTCCTCGTAGCCCGCCACATGGAGCTTACGGCGCACCTCGCGATATGACAACGGCCTAGGCCGCCCCAATTTCCACCTCGACGCTCGACACCTTGGGAAGGATGGTCGCCACGGGCGGCTGAAAGTACAGTTCAAGCGCCTCGCGCAGATTCGCCAGCGCTTCGTTCTCCGTGTGCCCGTGACTCGCCACGTCCACTTGTGCGCACTGGGCGATGAACCACTCGTCTTCCTGCCAGACGCGAGCTGTGAAGGTTCTCTTCATGGGCTTCATTCTACGCGGGAATCGTGAACCCGCACCCCGCAGGCGGCGTCGCTAAACGGGGAGCATTGCGCGAATCCGTCATCCAAACAACTCCGCCACGGGTTTGCCCATGTCGGTAATGGGCACCGGGCGGTCGCCGGCGTAGAGGTGGGTCGACGGATCGATCGACAACGCGCAGCAGATGGTTGCGAACAGGTCAGGGATGCTGACCGGCGTGTGGAGGATCTTCTCGGCGATGTCGTCGGTTTCGCCGACGGCGCGGCCGAGTTGCAGGCCGCCGCCGGCAAGCACCACACTGAAGGCCTTGCTGTGATGGCCGCGGCCGCCGCCGTTGTCGAAGCGGCCGGGGCGGCCGAACTCGCCGCTGATCACGATCAGCGTCTTCTCGAGCATGTGGTGCTGCTCGAGGTCGGTGATCAGCGTGGCGAAGGCGTGGTCGAGCTCGCGGATCAGGCCGTGCTGGTTAACGATGCCTTCGTTGTGCACGTCCCAGCCGGTGCCGTTGATGAAGTTGAGGTTGTGCGACACTTCCACGAAACGAACGCCGGCCTGGCAGAGTCGTCGGGCGAGCAGGCAGCGCTGGCCGAACTCGCCGCCGTACGATTCGCGCAGCGTCCGCGGTTCCTGGTCAAGGTTGAACACGTCCATGAACTTTGGCCCGGCGAGGTCGAACGCGCGGCCGATGGTCGTGTCATACGCCTTGACGAGCTCTTCCTCGCCGTGGCGCGCGTTGTAGTTTTCGCGCAGGCCGGCGAGCAGTTCACGGCGACGCCGCTGGCGCTGGTCGGTGATGTTCGCGGGGCGCGTGAGCCCCGCGGGGCCGGCGCTCGTCTCCGTCAGGTACAGATAATCGTACTGCGCTCCGAGGAAGCCCGGCCCGCGGCTGGCATTAGGGTAGCCGATGATCACGTAAGGCGGAATGCCCGAGTTGCGCGGCTGCTTCTCGTGCGCGACGATCGAGCCGATGGAGGGGTAGACGATCGTGCCGCTGGTGGGACGGCCGGTGTGCATGCGGTTGGTGGCTGCGCCGTGCTCGTCGACCACATCGTGATGCACCGAGCGAACAATCGCGATGCGGTCCATCAGGTCCGCCGTGCGCGGCAGGTGCTCGCACACCTCCACGCCCTTCACCGCCGTCTTGATGGAGGGATAGTACGACCCAGGGGTTTTCTTCCGGGAGTCGCCAAGGCCTTTCGGATCGAACGTATCGATCTGCCCCATGCCCCCGCCGAGCCAGATCATGATGCACTGCTCCGCCTTGCCGGTGGGATAGTTTGCCTTGCCCACCGACGCAGACAGCAGCGAGGGCGTCAAGGTCGATGCCGCCAGCGCTGCCGCGGAGCCCGACAGGAATCGGCGACGTGAGATCTGTTGCTTCATGATGTTCACTTCCGACCTCCGTCTCCTCCTCACGGCATCATCACAAACTCCGGGCTGTTGATCAGCGCCCACACCACGTCTTCCATCCGCTGACGCCACGCGTTGTTCAGCCTCCGCGTCGGCTCGGGGCCGTCGCGCACCTGCCGTTCGCGCTCGAGCATAATCCGCGTCGCATCCGGATCGTGCTGATTCGACCACGAGACCGCCCGCTGCTGCTTTGTTCTCGGCTCGCTGTCATCGGCGAGGCTGACGATGCGTCGCTCAAAGCCCGGCCGCAGATATTCAGCGAACTGCGCCATCTCCTGCGCCCTTGGCGGCCGGCTCAGAAAGCGCATGAAGGCCGCCTCCACCATCGCGTCGCGCGTCATCTCCCTCAGCGCCAGCTCCGTCACCGCGTGATCGTCGCTCAGCCGCCCGATCCATCCGACCACCGTGCCGTTGGCCAGTAGCGCCGGCTCCTGTACGGTCGGCGTTGTCTCGCGCACTGTCAGCGGGTACGCCCGGTTCTCGCGCCAGCCGAACGCCTTGAGCACGTCGATGATCGCCTGCGCCTTGGGGATCGACAGGGCCGGCCGGTCGCGCTCGTTGCTCAGCGAGGCGAACTGCCATGCTCGCGTCGGCTTGCCCAGGTTCAGGTTGTTGGCCAGCGGCTGTGTGCCGTCGATGTCCATCGTGATCGGCTCAGAGTCCAGCGGCTTGCCCGCCACGTGAAACAGCGAATCCACCACCTGCTCGGCGCTCAGCCGCCGCCGCACCGGCGAGGCATACACGCTCTGCATCCGCTCATCCGGCTCGCTGCGGCCGGCGATCACCTGCCGCTGATACGTGTGCGAATTCAGAATCAGCCGGTTCACATGCTTCAGGTCATAACCGCTGAGCACGAACTCGCGCGCCAGATAATCCAAGAGCTCCGGGTGCGACGCCTTCGCCGTCTCCCAGTCATCCACCGGCTCGACAATCCCCAACCCCATCAGCCGCCGCCACACACGATTCGCCATCACGCGCCCGAACCGCTGATTCGTCGGCCAGGTGATCAGCGCCGCAAGCTGATCGCGCGTGTCGCTGCCATCGCGCACCACCCCCGCCGGCATCTTCGACAGGTCCGCATCCATCCACTTCGCGAATGGCCACGCCGGCTCAACCCTCGTTCCCGGCTCCAGCGTCACCGTCACCAGCAGCTTGCGAATCTGCTCCCTGCTCAACGGAATCGTGCTCGTCGCCGGTACTTCCTGCGGCCCGCGTTTGAGCATCGCTGCCAACTCGAACAGATCCTGCTGCGCCACGTCGTGATACGGCGCATCGTGGCAGCGGGCGCACTTCATCTCCACACCCAGGAACGCTTGGCCGATCACGTGCGCCTTCTCCGCCATCGGCACATCGTTCTGGCTCGCCATCTCGAACCCGGCCGGCCCGCCGTAGTACACGCTGCCTTCCATCATGATCAGTTCGGTGACGAACCGGTCCATCGCCTTATTGTCACGCAGTGATTCATAGATCCACCAGCGGAACGGGCCGGTGTTGTTCTGCTGCGGCTTGATGATGCCCGGGTTCTCCGCCAGCACATCCTGAAAGTAGCTGGTCCAGTGGTCCGCCCACCGCTCGTCAGCGAGCAGCCGGTCGATGACCCGAGAGCGCCGCGTCGCCGGATCATCCTTCATGAACGCCGCAATCTCTTCCACGCTCGGTACCACGCCCACCGTGTCGAGCGTCACACGACGCAGAAACGCATAATCATCCAGCAGCGGCGACGGCTCGATCGTATCCGGCTCAAGCCGGGCGTTGATGAAGCGATCCACATCGTTGAACACCGCCGACTCATCGCTCACATGCGGCACGACCGGCGCTCGCATCGCCTGCACCACCTGGCGCGCCTGCTCGTGCCGCTTGTTCCAGTACGCCGTCTCCGCCGCGCCCTGCACGCGGCGGCTCTCGTCGTTGACCTCCGCCACGCGGCGATTGTGCATCACCACGTACCGCTCCCAATCCGCATCGGCCAGCGGCACGTGCAGATCGCGCGACGGGCTCAGCAGGTAGTACCTGCCATCCGTCGACGCAATGTTCACCGAAAGCTCGCCGATCTCCTGACGCAGCCGCTTGCCGCCGACGAACGTTTCGACCATGAACAGGTGCGGCCGGCCGTCGCTGGTGAATGCCGCTGTCGCCTCCGCATGGCCCGGCGGCATCTGACGCAGGCCCGGCACGCTCACCGCCGGCAGGTTCGGCACCGTGCCGTGCCCGCCCGCTGCCGGCGGCATGAAACGCACCGTCGTCGCCAGCTTGCCGTCAATCCACAGACGCGAACCATTGAGCGACCGCACCATAAACCGATGCTCGCCCGGCGGCAGTTCCACATGGCTCCACGCACGGATCAGGAACGGATGCGTCCTGTCCGTGATCACCGCCTTCGAGTTGTATTTGCGCGGCAGCGAGGCAAACGCAAATGCCTCCTGCGCGAACTGCTCCGTCGCCCCCGGAAGGTCAAAGTCCCATGTGCCGTCAGGCACGTTCTCAATCACCTGCACCAGCACCTTGTCCCGCGGCAAGTCCGCCGGCGGCGTCACATCCGCCACGAACACGCGCTGGTAGCGCCGCTTCATCCGCTCCCCCGGAATCGCCTTGCGGTAAACAGCGATTTCATCAATCAAACCCCCGAAACTGTTGCCCTTCGCCCCGCCCATCGACGAGCCGATCCACACCGCATCGTCATCAACAACCGGCCCCTGCTCCGTCGCACCGCCCATGTCCCACGTGCCCTTGACCACCCTGCCGTCCAGATACCCGCGGATGCTGCCCGGCTTGCCGAAGGTGTAGCTCACCGCGATGTGATGCCAGCCCGCCCCCGGCGCGAAGGTCGCCGTGCTCGTCCAGCGGTGGTAATCGTCCTCGCTCCCGTCATCCACATCGCGGAACAGGAAGCTGATCGCCGCCCCCTTGCCCCTCTCGCGCAGCCGCAGCGCCCAGTTCTGATTCTCCGGCGTGAAGCCCCCGTCGCGCGTCCGGCCCTTGCCGATCACGTAAACATTCTGTCCGCCGCGAATCCTGTGCAGCTTCACCCACGCTTCAACCGTGATCGTGTCGCC